>SDBV01001800.1_pt1 | contig 32037 bp, 29 predicted proteins | sample 2277081 | NCBI WGS metagenome assembly SDBV01 (sample SAMN10402039, study PRJNA504765) | marine sediment metagenome | isolation source: marine sediment core GS10_PC15, 223 cmbsf | place: Arctic Ocean: Southern Knipovich Ridge | collected 2010 | reverse complement strand
TGTCGCAAAAATGAAAAGTGCAAAATGTTGGAAAATCCCCACTTTTTCGAAAAAAAAAGAACTGTAATGTACCTTTTTATACAATATTTGAATACCGGGAAACTCAAAATCTATAGGAAAAAGATTAGGGTGCTTTTTGCTTTTTTACCCTGGATGCCCAAATTTGGGAATTCGGGGTACTTTTTTGTAAAAAAGGTACATTTTTTTATACTTTGAAAATGATCTAAATACTATCAACCATATTTTTTTTATTGTTAAAGTTTGTTGTCTAAAACAATGCAAGTGTATATAAACAATCGATATTTATATAATACAATTGTGCAATCAAGCAAAATAAAGAAGAGTGCTTTTGTTATTGTTTATTTTTTTAAAAGATCACAATTTAATAGTTCACACTTAACAAATCTTGAAATTTTTATTACATGTTTTTGCATCTCGTTTTAAATTGTATTTCTTGAGGTGATTTTTTCTATCGTTTGGTTGATTTTCTAGCTGGAATTCCACAATGTCTACGTGAAATAGCAAGAGATTTAGCGATTCTATGTTTTCGAGGTAAATGTGCATTTTCTTTCATTACAATAGACATCTTACGTTGCTGACATGATTTCTTCTTTGCTGTTTTACGAGTTCTAGTTTTTGCCATTTAAAAACAAACTATCTATTACTATATTTATACTATATCAAAACAACAACTTGGTGAAATTGTATCGTCATTTAAAACACCCAAATCTAGATCTAAGAAGACAAAATAAAGCTTTTATAATGACGAAAAACTAATGTTTATTTTAGTTCAGAACTCGTCCGATTTAGAGACTGGTCCGACATTAATAAAAGCGCACTAACTAGCCTAAAGAAACAATTGACGATTTAGATTTATTTTGAGTTGATGGAGAGTTGGTTAATATAATCTTCAGACTTTTTTTCATATAAATAGATACCATTTCAAGAGCCAGAATTATTATCATAATATAAAAAAGAACGAGAGAAGGTAAAATGAGTTCTTTGTAAATTTGAGAGTTTCTCATAAGTAATGGAGCAGTAAAATAGACATAACTTGCAAAAAATTGAAATCCGAATAATAGAGGTAAAGTTAATATAATAAGTATCCAAAAAACAGACGGTGTTGTCTGATTATATTTTTTGTTAGTATTTTGGATGATACCATCCCATCCAGAATAGATTGTATAAATCAAAAATAAAAAAACATGAAATGTAATATTGTAAAGATTATAAATATTAATTATCACTGTAAGCGCCGTGCTTATTCCTTCTGTACGTCTTTCTACTACTATAACCCATAATCCAATCATAAGTATTGTTTCATGAGTAATGTTTCTTAGAAAATTGATACGAAATATAGAATATACATTTTGAGTTAGTATTTCTCGTTTGTAAGGTTTTAATTTCAACCAGTTAATTGTCCATAAAGCTGTTACAAACAATTCCAATATTAAAGCCACAGAATATATTACGATTGAAATTGAATATAATACAGGAAAATCTGAAAGAATATCACGATTATTTGGAAGAAGAATGGCTATCAATGATAAAATAGGTGCTGTAAATTCATAAAATGCATTAAGCCAATTTCCTACTTGGAATGTATTTTTATCTTTTATGTTTGTTAAAATCATATCTGTCATTTTCCATCTAACAAGATACCATAGTAGTAATGCAAATATTATTCCAGATAAAATTGAAAAGTGATCATGTAAAATATGTTGTTGAATAAATAGCGCTTCACCATTAACAGTTTTATAAAATATAAATTGCTTCCAAATGGAGTTTCCTAATGTTATACTTGTATCATTAGGATCTGGGTTTGATTTTAATAGTAATGTCTTTCCTTCGACTTTAAAATTATAGATTAAAGTTGAAGGATCTATTATCATACGAATAGATTTTTCGCATGAATCAACATTGATCCCTTTTTGAACAAGATTTGAATGCAAATGTAATTCAATAATTTTCATTTGAGGTACAGATATTTTTAGTGGTTCCCAATCATTTATTGGATCATCTTTAAACATATTCTTTCCAAGCATATAACGATCATATAATTTTTGAGGTAGATATGTAAAAGGATTATCAATAGATATTCTAATTTTATGCATATTTTCATCATTTTTTATTCGATAGTTTTCCAATATTCCTTGTGTAACACACATTGATGAATCTAATGAATATACATCACAAGATATAATACATCCTTTACATTTCTTTTGTCCAGTTGAATACATTAAATCATGTAAGCCTCCTGCAATCATTGATATTGATGTAAAAGAGCAATCTGTCCATATTTGCCAAAATAAACTTCCTTTACCAAAACCTATCATTCCAATACAGTGAATACAATGACTATGTTCTCCATATAAATGTCGTTGTGGATCAAAAACTATTGGTACCCGATAACTTTTTGAACCAAAAAATATAATATCACTTCCTCCATTTTCTTCACTATAACTTACACTGTGTAATCTCTGTTGTCGATATAAAATAAATAAATCGGTTTTAAATGTTATTTCAAATTGTAATGATTCTGGAGGAGTCCCAACAAATAAATGTAATGTATATGCTCTTTCACCTGGTAGAGCACCATTAACAAGTTCTGTAGGTATAATGTCATAACATAAAACACCATTGTTTAAGAAGAGTAATAATATTTTTATTAAATTAAATATCATATCATATCATTCCATACAACTTTTCGAATTTTTTTTATTTCTCTCAGTTCATCCAATTAATAGCTGCAAAGTTCTGTAACACGTAAATGGAAGTTTTTATATAATTTAGTTAGTTAATTTTATAAATAAAATTTGGATGAAAATGGTTTAGACTGTAAATTATGATTTTTGATCTATACAAAGTTTTCTCGAGATAAATTGCTTTTTTTGGGGATTCCACAATGCAATGAAATCTGAATCATTCAGTCCAGTTATTTTTACAGCGAAATTGTTATTATTTACTTCAGATTGATGCGCTGTATACAAATAATACGCTTTTAAACGCTTTTCAATATCAAAGAATTCACGTTTAAATCGAAATTCAATATCTTCAATTCGCATACCTACAAAAGGGTCAAATACTTTATCGTTAATCCACAACTCAAATCCTAATTCTAGTGAAACTGTTTGACCAAATACAGATCCATTAATTTGACCAAGCTGCAAAGATAAGTTTATATCATTTAAATCTTTTATCCCTGATGGTAACACGTTTTCTATATATGTTTTAAAATTCAGTTTTTCGTGTCTTATTCCAGAATCAAATAATAAAATGATGTCTTCATTTTTTGTATAAACGTTGTATAAGTCAACGAAAAGGTCTTCATCTTCTTGGTTAGGATCAGCTAACACGATTAAAATGAGAATTCTAAAAGTTATGACAGGTTCTAAACTCTTTTTTAAGGAAAAATAATTCTTCACATCAAATTTTCGTTTTCCAATTAGAAATTTTAGTAGACTTGGTTCTGTATATGTTGGTCGACCATGAGGATGTCGAGCATAGGGAATTTCGTCTGACTGAATATTCTCCTTTTGGTCTTCCCACCATTGCAAATTATCAACACCTTGAATTAAAATAACAGGCAGAAACCCCATAGGCTTATTTGATAACCGTATTTTTATTTCTTTTGTCAAAGGAGATAAAACTGGCAACGTATATCCCAAGTGTTGAAGAATATCATTTACTAATTCATTTTTCTTTATCTGATACCTTTGTTGAAATTTGAAAATGAGAAATTCTTCTTCAGTGACACCTCTTGTTGTTTGACTGTACTCAAAAAGACCAGCGTGTTTTATTTCTAACAACTCGTTTTCATTCAAAAAATCAGAAAGTACTGCAAACCAAATTTGTGAAGTACATAAATTATGCATCCACTTTGAGATACTACAAATCTCTTTTAAATCAAAAACTGGAAGTCTTAATAAAATTTGAGGTAGAACATCATGAGGAAGATCTTTAAGAAATAATCCTTCTCTCCAAATTCGAGTGTCTTCATTTTCGGAAGTTCCTTGCATCCATGTTTCTGGCGTTAGTTTCCGTCTTTTAAGTGATCGTTCTTGTGTTTCCATTTTTCTTCTTTATTCAATTATTGAATTTACTTTAATAAACCATGGTAATAAATTTTTTTACATAATGATTTTTGTTTGTTTAAATTGTCTATTTTAAAGTGAAATTACAAATATCGATAAACAGATCAAATGGGAAAAAATACCCGTGAATTGACTCTTGAAGAAAAAAAATTTCTTCAAGAATTCGGTAAAAATGCCTGGAGACAGTTTTTAGAAATAATTATATTAGCAGAGATTCCTGATGATGATAAAAAAATTATGTTATTACAGCTCCCATTTAATATATTATTTAAATACTGTTCATTTCTATCTACCAATGAAAAATTATGCAGTCAAGATTTATGGTTCGGGATTTTAGGTGATTTTTTTGATACTGATATCCCTGATCAAATAAAGACTTTAGTTTTATTAACTCCAGAAGGACTAAAGGATACAAAGAAACAACAACAGATACAGTTAATGCAAAGAGTTTATTTTGAAGCAATGAAAAGGCATAACATTGAAAATGAGATCTTTCAGCATCTAACATTTCAAATTGAAACAGAATCTTTTAGAAATTTACAAATCGGATTTAGAGATTTCTCAATTAAATTAAAGACTCTTGTTTTTATTGATCAAATAAATGATTTAAATTGGTGGGAGAATCAACAGAATATACAAACTGTGGGTCTTCCATTTCTTACATCGGATTTTAAAGATCGCTTTCCAAATTTTGGATTACATCGATTCATGATAGATTGGCCCTTGATAAAACAAAAATTATATCTTGAATATCGCATACTTATACTTATCTTTGTAGGCTCTAAGACATTAAAGTCTGAATATACAAAAAACCAAGATGTTTTTTTATTGTATGATTCAAATATTGAATTCGTTCAATTAAACTTGGAAGAAATAGTTCGTAAGAATAACATAAAAGATGAACAAATAGCAGATATTTTCTTTAAACAATTACAAGTGAAAATATATTATTCTGCCAGTTTTAGAAAAGCACAGATAGAATTTCAATTTGAAATCAAAGACAAGAAAACAGAATTTACTGCGATAATAAGAAGAAACAATTCGACTCCAGGGTCGGTGGAACCAGTAATCTATCATTGGGATAAACTAATTACGAGAAATTTTGGGAACCGTTTAAAAGCATATCGATTCTTTAAAGAATCAAAAGTTACACTGGAAAAGAGTATATTTGTTCTTAGTAGTTCCTCATTTCCAAAATACTCAGATATAATTGGTGTTTCTGTAATTTTGCCTGGTAAAAAGAAATCATATAGTACATTTTTTGATAATAAAACAAAAAAATTAGTTTGTAAACATCTATCTAAAACTGAAAAATTGATAAATTGGTTAGAAAATGATATGGATCCTGAAACTGATTCTCTATGTCAATTATGTGACTCTCTAAAGAAACAACACTTGTCATAATAAATTTTTTTTTTGTATCTATCTGTAGATTTATGTCACTATTTGCAAAGCATAAAAAAACGGTATTGTTAATGTATTTATTATTTTCAAATACATTTTTTTTTGCAATCTTGAATACAATGACCATGATTTTTTATGGACCTTGCAACGTTGCGACAGGATTGGGACCATGTCTGAATACAATATTGATTTCAACAATTTTACATCTCGGATTTGCACCATGTTGGCATCGGAATTTATTGGCACTATAGTTAATGAATTCAAATCTCTGACCAGGTGGCAATGGAAAAATTCCAAAAGCTTCACTAGTAGCTTTTATACCTCCAGTAAACCAAATGATTCCAGTAATTTCAGGTCCTTCAACATCCATCTCAACTAAACGATATTCGTAGAAAAATCGATGGGAATCTCCACCGAATTGAGCTGCTTGAGCAATGGTAAAATTGAGAAATGACTCGATTCCAAATGCGGTTTCACCGAGAGGGCTTGAAAATTTGAAATTTTCTCCACCATTAGAATCCAAAATACAATCGATAGCTAATTGTTGGAGTGTTGCATTGAGAACAATTCCTCCTACTGCTATATTATGATCTATAATTTCGGCACATTTGAAAGAACGGTGACTTGCATCGACAATGTGCCGATAGGCACGTAGCATTTCATCTCCATTTATAACAACCGTGGGTTTGAGAATTTCATCCTCAAGTTTCAAGCCAAGAGATGCCGGATTGGATTGTGCACATGTAAATGCAATCAAACCTAAAACAAAAACAACAATTTTCATTTTCAACAAAAGATTACGTAATTTGGATAAAAAAGAACAAATTCATAAATAAGAATTCTCAATTAGTTTTATATGGGTTTGAATTAAAATTTATTTGGAACAAAGACTTTTCACAATCAAAATATAATTTTCCTTAGTGACATTTATGGGTGAAGCAAAAGCTCATTTCATAATGCCAACAAGACTTTATTGTCCATTTAATCCATTCAAGTTGGATAGTGTATCTGCTCCTTCTTTTGCACTTATTCTTTGTTCCAGCCGTTGTATAAGTAGATTTTTGTTTTCAACTAAGTTTTCTTCTGCATGAGGTTCAAGTTGAGGACTAGGAATAAGCGTTTGTTCTTTGCTAGTTTCACGTTGAGGACTATGACATGTTTTAGCATAATGTCCATATTGATTGCAATAAGAACAGCGCCTTGAAATAGGGTTTTTATGGTTTGAATTACTTGGTCTTTCTGTTTTTTCAATAGAGTTTTCCTTAAATCCATTGTTATTGTTTACTTGACATTGTGGAAATTGAGGCATGTTCATTATGTATTGTTGACAAAAAACAAGTTTTAGACTTTGTAAGAAATATTCAATCTCGAGCGCCTTGAACTTTTCTTCAGAAACAATCTTTTCTCGAAGCTTTTCCTTTAATTTTTCATTCATTTGAATCGAGAGGTTTTCATGATAAGTTAACTTTTGTTCCAATAAAATTTTTTCTTGACTTAAAAGCTTTTCCTCAAACAGTTTGGTTTGACTTTCAAATAGAACACGCTGTTTTTTTAAGACAGAGAAGTTTGAATCATTTTTGCACTTTCTTTTTTTGTTAATGGACTGAGATTGCTTGCAAATACATAGTTTTTCAAGACATCGATAACAACAGGGAGGATGAGACCTAGTACGATTCATATTGAATGTAAAAATAAAGTGTTCTAAACAAAAATTTTTTTTTGTTATTTGAAATGTGGTTACTAAAAATAAAAAAAGTTAAAAATAACTGATAAGCTGTTCAGATAATTGATGTGCATAAGCTATTCAAATAACAGCATACATCCTTTCAAAAAAACCTAAAAAAACAACATTATCTCTTGTCATGCAGCTCTTCTGTTTATTTAGAACAAGTTCTGACTTTTGGCTTCAAATCTCTGCTTTAGGAGGCTGGCTTTTTCAAAGTAAAACAACAAATAGACTACAACTTTTTGCTCTGTGCAAAACAACTAACCAGCTCTGTATTCATGGTCGTTCCAGTTGTTCTCTTTTAATCGTTTTTCAGTTCAGAGGAAATTGGGGAGGGATTGGAAACATCTACAAAACACAAACATGCCATTATTGTCATTATTCTTTTACACAAACATGCCATCATGACAAAAGCATGTCATCAGAATGCATGATCTCTCGCAGCATCATCTCTCGCAAAGCAAACTGTCTAAGATGCTTGCAGTGAACCAGCTGGCTTCTACTTGTTACAGACTTGATTGTTCTCACTCTGTCCGATTGTTCCCTTCGTGACACGAAATAAATATTTGTATTTTCACATATTCCTTAAACACATTGAGTCGTTTTTTTTACAGAAGATTCGTTTGGAAAACATAATATTTAAAGCTAGTTACTTTTTTACTAAAAATATAAATAGACTTTATATATGAACATGTGATATAACTAAATGTATAACAAGTGTTCAGGATAAATTATTAATGGTACTTTCTGGTGCAGTATTTGGTTTTTGGATTTATGGATGGCTAACGGTTATATATACTCTTAATCTTTGGTTTGGAGCAGCAGTTGTATTTACAATTTCAAATGGAATAATATGGGCAGCAGATCATTTTTTAGATCCACCTAGTTTGGATTGGCATTTCCATACGACACTAACCTTTGCATATTGGCTTGGAGCTTTTACAGCATATGGAGCTATTTTACTCTTAAATATCCCGCGGTTACTTAATATACTTTCAATTGAATATGATGAGAAAAAATACTCATCTGAAGACTGGGGTATAAAAAGAAAAACTTGGCGTGCATTTTTAACACCACGAGCATTTTGGACACTTATGTTTGTGATATCAGCTATACTTTTAACAGCTGCAATAAATTGGTTAGTAGGAAGATTTCAACCACAATTGGGTTTGGATCAATCACTGGCAAATATTTATGGTGGAATAAGTTTAGCTATCGCTCTTTTATTGTTGATTGCAGCAATTGTTTTATTAATATTAGAAACATGGCCTGGTACTTTCAAAAAGCCAAAAGGGCAAGGAATCACAAATTTAAAAGGATTAATTGGACTTGCTGCAGGAGCTTCTACAATGTATTTCTATGATGCATTCTTGATAAATCCTGGCAGACCTGCTCAAGGATTTATTCATTTAGCAGCTGTACTTGTTGCCTATTTAATTGTATGGCTAATTTTATTTTTTATTCCTTCTCCTGATCCATTTTATAAAAACATTTCATTAAGTCTTACATTTATTGCAATAGTAGGTGGTGCTCATTTCTTTGCATCTATTGTTGGATTTGCAACAGATGAATTGTCTGGACAAAACATATCTGCTGTTTTCTGGGCCATGCTCGTATACAGTATAATACTGATATTGATATTTATTCTCTTATATGTTTTTGGTTTTGGATTTAGATTTAGAAAGGAGGTTTTAACAAAACAAAAGAAGAAAAAGAAAACTCGTTCTTCATTTGTAAATCACTCAGCAGAAAGTCTTTTTTGAATAAATGTTAAATCAAATTTCTTAATCTCTTTATTTGGTGCTCATTTAACTTACAAAGCAGGAATCAAGAGTTTATTTGTGAACACGAAAATATTTCTTTCAAGCAAGTTCCATTGAACCTTTTCAAGCCAACCAGGGTAACAGAACTTCTTTGGTACATTTTCTTCCAATGGTTTCTTCTATTTCCATATAACACTGACGACACAGGTATGTTTCATCTTCAAATTCAATAAGATATTTTCCGATACTCATTTTCTGAAAATGAAAAGTACATTCTCTGCATTGAACTACTTCTGAGGTCCAATTTATTGAAGACATTTCTCAAATATCAAACACTTTGAAACAATTGGAATTTTATAAAATTTTTATTATATTTGGAACAACAACATAAATCCATAATTAGATCCGAATTTAAAATTTAGTTTTACCATTGTATTTTTTTTGAACATGTCAGAAGACATAAATATTGATTCTGCTGATTCAAAATGGATAGATCTGTTAGAAACCCACAAAGAGACATGGCGTAAAAATGAAAACTCTTCCAAAACAGAAAAAATACAATTAATGGAAAATCAATTATCATTTTATTATAAAAATTATGGCTTACCTCTTCTTTATGGACGTGGTTCTTTAAAGGCTAAAGTAGTATTTTTAGCATTACATCCAAGTCCTCATGATCAAAAAGAGGAAGAAGCATTTGCTGAAGGAAATTGGGTAAATGTTCTTACAGATAAAATAGATACAATTCTCGAAGAAAAAGACTATTATCTTATGTATCTTTTTCCTTATTATCTTGGACGGGAAAAAAATCCATCTGAACTTAAAAAGACAATATTTTTAAGTTTTGCAAAACAGCGTCTTATTGTTATCGCTCCAAGACTTATCATATCTTTGGGATCATCTGCAACAAAACATCTATTTTCATGTTTTGGAGGAACTTTACTATCAATGCATCAATTAATATCAACTACGACAATGGAGAAAAAACCAAAAAAAATCAATTTGAGTAAAGGCATTGCAACTGGCTTCCTTGTATGTCCTCATCCTTTTCAATTGATGGAATTTATTTATGACTATAAAACACAAAGACAAATAAATAATCAAGCATTTTCTAGTGAATTCAGACAAATATTTGATACATGTTTTCAATGTATAGATAAGATCATTAATCAATTTAAAATAAGAGGCCCACAAATAGAAAAGGATGGCGAAATTATGATAAATGTACTACCTGCTATGTTAACTGGGGCAAAATCCTTTTATGGACTAGAAAATACTTCTAAAAAAAGAAAAACCCCTGAAAAATCAAATCATATATTAAAGGGACAAACCCTTTTAAATGGATTTTTTAAAACAGTCAGTAATGAATCCTGATCTTGAACATTTGGAATCTCCAGCGCCGTTATATTCACAAAAACTTAGTACATCCAAAAAAACAACAAAGAAGAAGAAGAAACTTATCTCCAAATTTTAGTTTGAAAAAAAACATGTAAAATAAACATTTAAATCTCCTCAAGTTTACTGTCAAAGTATGTATCAAAACATCTTTTTTGTATCAAAATCCAAAACAATACGGTAGAATGTTTTATGAAGGGCGCTGATGGATATGTGGAGAACAATCATCTTGATCAGATGTACGACAATTGGATAGAAATTAGATGGTCAGATTTTTATACATGGCTAAGATATAAGTGAAGGAATTTGTATTTCCGATTTTTTTTATTTCCCAAAAAAAGGAAACACTGAGGTTTTGTTATTGTCCTCAAGTTTACTGTGATTGTGAATCATTAGAATTATAATCATGTTTACATTTTATATTGTATTCTATATAAATATTTTAAAATAAAATAAAATAGATAAAAAGGAATGCAAACTATTGCTATACATTTTCAATTAGGAACTTCCTTTCAACAATATGCAGATTATAAAATTGTTCAATTAATAGATTCTAACCAAGGAACTAGTAAGAAGAACTTCAGAATTGTTGACAGAAAATTTTATCCTCTTTGTTCACATAGATATGAAAATGAGAAAATTTTATTAGATTGGCTTGAAAATAAATGGACCTTCGAAGATCCTTTATGTCAAATATGTGCTAATAATGATGATAATGACCTTCAAAAAACTCATCCATCTATTTTTAATTTTCTTCAAGATCTAGAGCAAAATAAACATATTATAGAACTTGGAAGAGGTGGGGCTGGAATTGTTTATAGACATGAACCGAATTTAAAATCAGTATTTAAAGTTTCAAAAGTGAAAACTGCCTGTAGACAATGGGGAAAAGAATTTGGGATTTTACAACTTGCTCAAGAAACACTTATTCAAACCGTTCCAGATTTTGAAAAAAAATTTGAAACAGTGACTATCAATTTTCCCTTAGATTACGTTTCTCAGGAAAAAAATGATCGCTGTGTTATAGAATTACCTGGGATATTTCATCCAGAAAAAGAAAACTTTATGATACATCCACAATTTGGTGTAGATGATTTGGATTATCATCAAAAAACAAGAGGACATTTTCTTGGAATAAAACAATTAAAAAATAAATATCTTCCTGATAAACTAATTGAAAAATATGTTTTTGAATTAGGAAAAGTATTATCCTATCTCCATTTTGGTGCAAAAAATGATGGTTACGATCTAGAGATTCTACTAGGCACAACTTACGAGGATCCAACATTAAAATTGTTTATTGTTGATTTTGATTTAACTGAAAATATTGATGAATATTCTAAAAAGACGATAAAAAGAATGGTATGGGCCTTAGATGCTGTTCCTTATTTTCCTGAAAGTGATAATGCATTATTTATTCCATTTAAAAAAGGATATTTAGAAATAGCAAATGATCTTGGACTGTTAGAAATTGCCGAAAAAGTTTTAAACGAATATAGCGAAGACTGATTTAGACAAATAAGAGTTTCAATTGTTGATACCAGAATAAATTTAAAAGAAAACAGATTTTATTCTTTGATTGATCAGTGTTGATTATTTTGGAAAGATCTTCTTTGTTTGTAATTAATTACAGGAACATTTTTTTGAGTATTTGCCTCTTGAAAAGTAGACATATCAGAAGAATAAAAAGAAGCTATAGTTTTATTGTTGGATTCAAATGTAATAGTAGAGGACATTTACTAAAAAAAGAGGCACGTTTAAGTTCATTTTGGGTTGGAACCACAACTAACTCAGGCAATAAAGTGCTCGATGGGGAAAATGCTGACCCTAATATTCATTCAGAAAAAATGTTGCTGATTTCTATCTACAGTGAAATTATTTGGTTGTTGGGCTGGCCACGAGACTGAAGAGTTGAATGTGTGAAGAAAATGTACTTGAAGAAAGGAAATTGCTAACCCTAATATTCATTCAGATAATGGTCCATTCAGATAATGCCTTTTTTTGGGCACACGTTTTTTTCTCGTTTGTTTCTTTTTCTCGCTGCTCTGCGAGCATCTCCTCTTGCCACAACAATGCCAAAGACTTGCAAGAGCTGTGACCCCGAATCACTCTTCGATAACACCTCGGTCATGCCACGTCCGAATTTCAAGCGGCTAAGGCAACGCCTACCAACGAAATTGGATCAGGAAACCAGTTCGCAATCTTTGCCAATCGTTAGCACGCTGTCTCGGACCTTACCAATCATTGATTTGACCTGGTCTTCAGACGAAGAAGAAAATAGAACGGAAATTGAGTACTGGTCGCTAATTTCATTCTTACTCACCTTTCAAGTCAAGACCAACATTCTTCCAACGAAGCCATTTTTCTTCCTTCCGATGAAGACCTGTTTGCACCTGTGCCTGATTCTTATTTAAAAGAACTATCCAAAGAATTGCCCGTAACTTGTGAAGTGTCCACGGTTAGTTGGTACTTATTCAGACATTCCTTCTTAGTTCTGCAGTGAAAATGAGATTTGTCCCAGTTCTGAAGAGACTGAAGTAATATTGCCGCGACTATACCCAAGCGTAGAGATCGACCAATTCGAGGAGTTGGAGGACATGATGGCAAACCTCGACCAAATCGAAGACTCAAATATTTTTCCTACAGAACCATCGACGGAACTACCAACAGAACCATTGACGGAACTACCAATAGTACTATCCACATTGGAAGAACTCAGACAACTATCAATAGAACTGGCTGCGAGAGTAGCGCCAAAGGAAGAACTACCCACAGAACCATTGACGGAAGTACCGACAGTACTATCGACGGAACTGCCATTGATAGGCGATTGGCTTCTTGACCAAAGTGAGCCACAAATTGTCTATCAGTTAAGATTCCTCTTGAAATTTTTAATGTTAACTTGAACTCACTGACTTTATTTAGGAAGCCCTTCATATCAGGCAGCGAGAAACCTGCATTAAGTATGCCTCATGAAATTCCCACCGCGCCTTTGACATGCAATGATGAACCAAATCACTTTTCTACAAAAACTCTACTCCCCGATTTGGCTATTATTCCTTTCAAATTATTCAATCAGTTAAAGCAAACGACTACAACTCAATTGAACTCCAGATCAGCGCAATCAAACATTGATCACATCCAAAACTTGGGAAATCTGTGGCAGTCTTAGACTGGTTGTTTATTTGAAAGAAATGTTTCCAGCTTTATTTATTTTGCAGACAAATCGCACTGACAATCCCTCAAGATTTAATTGTCACCAGCTTTCCATCCTTCTTGATGAAGGTTTGTCTTCTTGATTTAATTGTCGGCGTTTGTAAAATGTTTTATTCCTTTCTATGAATTTACATTTTTTATTTAAAAGTTCTTTGAAAATCCCAAAAAATAGACATATTTAGAAATTCGTTTTTTCGTACATTTTCAGTTTAGTCTTGCCCTGATGTTATGTGCAACTGTTCTTTAAATAGGAATATTTAATCTTATATTATATTAGAAAATGGACGATTTACCAAACAAATCTTTTGAAATTATTGAAGAAGAAGAAGAAGAATTAGGAGAAGAAGAAAAAGAAGAATTTTGGCATACTTTCTTAGAAGAATTAGAAAAAGAAGAAGAACAAGAAGAAGAAGAACAACAAGAAGAAGAACAAGAACAAGAAGAACAAGAACAAGAAGAAGAAGAAGAAGAAGAAGAAGAAGAATTTTGGGATACTTTCATTGAAGAAGACATTTTCGAATTTAGAGAAGAAAGAAACCTCAAAAGATTAAAAACTGATAACTACGGAGACAAACTAATTTTATGTGATTTTTGTAATAGCACAATATGTATCTTATGTGCTGATTCTAAATATAAATGCCATGATTGTAAAAATAAGATTTGTTGGACATGTTCTTATGAAGAAAATTATAAATGTGTTCGCTGTTATAACTTGGGTTTTAGAAAATGTTTTAAATGTAACAAGACTACTCGTAACCTTAGCAATGCATTTTTTTATAAATACACTGAAAGCGTTTCACAGATATGTAAAAGATGTAATTTTTGTCAATTTTGCGAACAAAAAGTTTTTTTAAAAAATGAAGACAATGAAATAGATATCTGCAAATTATGTTGTGGATTCATTTGTCGGACATGTAGTCAATTCTATTCATTCACTAACTTTGGATCAAAATCAGAAATTATCAAATGTCAATTCAAAAAATGCCAGTCTATCTTTTGTTTTACTTGCATTAAGGAAAATATTGACTGGCAATTCAAAACATGTGTGAATTGTCAAAAAGATTTCTGTCCGGTACATTTTAAACCCACAGTTTTCACAAATGATAATGGAATCCTAATAAAAAACATTTTATGTCAGCATTTTATTTGTAATGGTTGTTATGAAACAATGACTCAATCTCAGAAAAACAGGTATTACAATCTGAAAATGGGATGTGTTTTGTGTCTACAAATCAAAAACTTTTTGTTGGCAATGTTTCCTGGTTTTAAAACTATAACAAGAATACCAACTGGTTCAGATAATTTAATATCTCAATATTATGGAAGATTTCCTATTGAAATAATTCAATATATCTGGGAATTTATTCTAACAGATTGAACTAAATTTAATAAAGTTTTTTTTTCGATCTTGATCTTTTACGAAAATTTTGTTTAATTTATTACTAGACAGACAGATAAATTTATTTAAAATTACAATTTACAATTTATAATTTATAATTTACAATTTACAATAATTTATAATTTATAATTTATAATTTACAATTTTCTAATGGAAAAAGCACGGCAGTCACCTATCCCTGAAATCCGAGTAGAAAATTTAGTATATACATGCCACATTGGAACACTTCTTAATTTAGCATATGTAGCACGCTGTTTGAAAAAAAGAGGTGCAGCATATAACCCAAATAAATTTGCTGCTGTAATACTTAGATTTCATAATTCTGTAAGATATCAAGTACATAGACGAAATTCTGAACAAAAAGATACTAATTCAAGAAAATGTAGGGCTGTGGATCATATACGTTATCATATATCAGTTTCATTACAAAACCAATTTCATAGGAACTGCAAAATTGCAATTTTAATCTTTAGTACTGGAAAAATTGTCTGTACAGGGGCGAAACAATCTGCACAAGCAAGATACATTATCAATTTTGTAAAAAAAGATATTCATGAAATTGGATATAAAACAGCAAGTCTTACACCTCTTAATATTGAAAATTTGGTTGGTAGTATTCGTCTTCCTGGTAAAATTAATTTAGCTCTATTTGCCAAGACATATTCTTCATTTTGTTCATATGATCCACAACTTTTTCCAGGAGTAATAACACGATATCCAGAGATAAAACCAATGACCATATTAGTATTTAATTCTGGTAAATTAGTCATTACTGGTGCAAGATCTGAAATAAATGCAAATGAAGGTTTTAAGAAAGTTTATCATTTGATTAGAAAATTTGATACAAGAAATTCTTTGGTTGATTCATCAGAAATTACAAGAAATCCCTATTGCAGACCTATAAAAGAAGCAAATGAAAAAGTTGCAAAATATGTTGATGAATTGAATCATAAATCATATATGGAAACACTAGTTAAAAACGAAAAAGAAAAAGAAAAAGAAAAAGCAAAAGCAGCAGTAAAGAGCAAGTTTATTACAAAAACAATTTTACCTCCTGTTTCATTTAAAGATAAAAAGATAACTTTCCCAGACAAACAAACATTAATTGATAGAGTTAATACTTGCTTATTGGAAATGACCAAAGAATTAAAGAATGAAATGATACTAAATAAAATAAAAGTTGTTTTTGCTGAAAAGTTTATAGAAGAAATAACGCTTCAAACTAGTTTAAAAGAGCTTTTATTTTTATTTGATTCAATTTGGGGAGGAATGAAAGATTCAGAATCCAGATTAACGATCAAAATTCCAATGGAAGCAATTACTTCGAAGTTAAAAGAATGTATATCAGAAAATTTGATATAATTCTAGTGCTCGTTTAAAATAACCTTGAGGACTATGTGGTCTCCATTGTGATCCATAAGATGATGAATGATTTGATTGGTATTGAAGCTTAAAAAATTTTGAACACGCCTCTTGTTGAATATCTGTGTTTTTTGCAATAAATAATATTTCATCAAGTTTCTCAGTTTGTATGACGTTTTCATCATTGGGGTTTTTAGAATAAATAGTCAATAAAAGTTTTTTCAGATGTTCTTTTTCTAAAAACTTAAAAGGGCAACCTATTTGATTTTCAGGGTTAGTAGTAAATTTTCCAGATATTAATCTGCTGCATCCCATTCCATATGGCATCTTTCGTTGTCCATCTTCCCAGTTTCCATCTTCTTTTCTGTGAAATGCTATAGCATATTTTGTATGAAATATTGAATTTGTTGTATTTCCATCTCTTAAAAAATTAGGTGCCCAATGATTTATCCCAGTTTCTTTACTCCATCCTGCATCCAATAAAAAACTAGAATAGTGAAAACGTTCAAAATGTTTCAAATGGAATGGTGATTCGTTCAGTTTAAGAAAATAACTGAAAACACATGGAGGAAATAAGTGCTGGTTTGCGCACTCTTCAATTGGAGGAAGGTCTAGTTGTACATTTGGTAAATCTTTTTTAAAGGTTAATTTAGTTGATACACTTTTTATAATTTGTTTTCCACTTTTATACAAATCTAATAAATGTTCTTCTTCTATATTTAAATTCTCTTTCTTTTTCAGTTTTTTATATTCTAATTTGTCTTTTTCTTGTATACAGATAAAATGTCGTAAAGCTTTTGGTAAATAATCCATTTGCAAATGTTTATATGAAAGATAACATTTCCCATTATCAATTAAAACATTCTTAGATCCATTTAATGAATCGAGTCCTAATTCTAAACAATGTATAGCAGAAACAATAAACCAGCAAGTTGGTATGTCAGATGTTGGAAATTGAGCTCTAAACAATTTCTTACATTCACTGAAAATAATAGTATTTTCGTCTTTTTCTTCTTTAAAAAGAATAGAGACCCCAGTTTTATCAGCATTGTTTCCAACAAGATTATTATAATAAAGCATGTTAATTATTTCATGTTCTTTTTGATATTCATTTTTTAGTTTATATTCTAAAAGCCGTTGTTCTTGTTCTGCAAACCATTTTCTTGTTACTGAAGATATATCTATCATTGATAATACATATCTATCTAAAATCCAATGAGAAAGTGTGTCAATTTTTATTTTTATACTTTCCTCTTTGATTTTTATTTCTTGAAACAGACTATCATTTGCTATGAAATGATAGTTGTAAAGTCGTTGTGCATCAGAGATTTTTTTTTCTCTGTAATTATCATTTATAGCACAAAGTAGATGATATCTCATTTTTAATAACTGACATAATGTAAATCCTTTTTCAACTGTCACTTGTTTTAAATTTTGAATATCATAGCGAGACAAATAAAAATCAAAAGGTAATTTGCTTTTTGTTTCATTCTCAATTTTCTGGAAAATGTAAGATTTGGAAATTTCTTGATTATATTCTGTTTCATTATAGAAATCAAATGGATTAAAATAACTTTTATGTATTTCCCACACGCTTTTATTACTCATAGGATATTGTGTCTGTGTTATTGCATCACTAATCCTCCCTGCTCCTATTAGTGTTCCTTTTTTTGCAAGCATTTCTAATTGAATCCCACCTATTGCATAAATAATGAAATCAGTTGTGTTCAATCCCATCAAATACAAATAAGAAATTTTATTATTCTGTGCAGTTCTTATCAATTCAGCTGGGATCTTCCAATAATTTGCATTACCGATCACCAACATCTTATTGTGTTCATTATAAGCAACTAATAAATGTTTATGAAGTAAGAAGAATGTTTTTTTTGAAACGGAATAATGATTTTGTTTGATTTCTTTTAGACATACAAGATAAGCTTTTTCTATTAATTTTTGATGTGAAGCTTTGTCATTAAACCAGTTTTTATACTTTCCATCTTTACAACTTATTAGAATTCCATTGCTCGGCGTTGTACGATTATAACTTAAATTCATTGTTTTCTTTTCATCTCAGAATTAATTGAAATCAGAATTTGTGCAGATACACTTAAATCGTTATTGCAAACTTTCATTAGGAGGAGTTGTGGTAACTAAATATCTGAGCGGGACTGATCTAGAAATAAATCTTTAAATAACTTCTTTCAAATAAATAAATATATGATTATTATTTGAAATTGTTATACACAGATATATTTAGATGATTCAAAGATGTACATAGAGTTTACTTCGATTGGCAGACCCTAATCTTCATTCAGATAATGGTCAATTCAGATAATGCCGTTTTTTTTCTCGCTTATTTCATTTTTCTCTCTGCTCCGCAATCATCACTTCTTGACACAGTAATGCCTAGACCTTGTCGAAAGTGTCAACGAAGACAAAGTGTGAATTTCAAGCGGTTAAGATTCCTCTTAAAACTTTTAATACAAACTTGAATTTGCTAACTTTCTTTAGAAAACCTCGAATAATACAGCCACCTGAAGTACTGATAGAACATTTGACAGCACATCTGCCGGTATCACCGTTGGGCTCGATGATGGAACTATCCGAAGAAATTCAGAAGAATAAACTGGCGCTTGCCGAGCACTCAAGAAACGCTGTACTACCCACTGCAAGCCAGTTAATTGCCGAGATGAAATTAACCATGGAGCAATGTCTAACTGACTAAATCAAAACTTCTTCAAAATGGCCCTAAAGAACAGGTATCACTGGATATATTTTTTTTGATTCATTCAGATGAAAAGGTTTTTCGAATAAACCATTGTTGCTTTATTTGTTTGATTCCGTCCAGATTTTATTTTACATATCTTATTACATTTTGTGTAATAGTGTCTATTTTAATCAGTTGTGGGGCATGGTATTTTTTAGGCAATCCAAGTAGAGCAACTTGTTCGTCTACATCTACTCCATCACCACTAACACCTAATCCACCTGCCAAAAGTCCATCCTTATATATTGGTATGCCACCAGGAAATTCTGTGATACCGTAATTTGGATTACTATTTCCAATATTGTGAAGGGGCGGTCTGAATTTATCAGGAACTTTAGGATCTGGACTAGCATTCCATGGACCTGTCTGAGAAAGTTCTCCAATTGAACGCGAAGTAAGAGCGTTTTGATCACTAGAAAATGCCATTGCTGTAAATGCTTTTGATCGAGAAATGTCCCATGATCCAATCCAAGCATCATACATAGATAATGTTTCGATCTTACCAGCTAATGTGATTACAGAAATATGCATTTTGGGTGTAGTTTTAACTCCTTTTTGATCAACTCGCATTTTCGAATAAGCATGTCCAGATTCTGCTTCTGTTTTTGTTGATTTAAGTATAGCATTAATGTCTTCAGATAAAAGTTCTGAAGAAAATAGACGTTGTATTGACCAAGTGTTTAACTCTGTGTTTGACATCAAAAGATATAATTCCCCAAAAGAATCCATGGCAAAACTGTGCAAACGTGTAAAACGATTCGTTTCAAGCAAAAGATTCATTTCCCATTTCTTGTACGATGTTTCTTGTGCGTAAAAAACTTGTCCATTATAATCACCAAATATATATTTATTCTGTAATGAGGGAATATTTTTACCTCGATAAAAATAACCTCCGATAACCGCTGAAATAAGATGATCACGCCTGTCATATACTATAATTGGATGAGTAATTCGATCGGGTTGTATATAATCTAGTACCTTCTGATTAAATGTCTTATTACCTTCAAGAGCTCTCCAACCAAAATTTAAAGGCCAATTTCTTTTGATAGACGTGTCTTCAATAAGATTTATTTCTTCAAACTCATTTTGACCTACATCTGGTAAAAATAAACGACTTGACTTATCAAAGAGTTTATCAAAACTAAAATTCCATGAATTTCTGAGACCATAAGCATAAATTTCTCCTAAAAGAGTATTTTTGTGTTTTGGGTTACAATAAGAATATGGGTTTTCGTCAGGTATTTTATACTTCTCTTTAAATGGCACATTTACGTCAATACGTAGAAGTTTTCCGAGAAAAGTATTAAGATTTTGGGCATTCCCAAGATAACTGTTTGGATCCTTTTTATCGAGTAATTCTCCATGTTCATCATTGGCTCCACCACCATCACCAATTGCATAATACAAATAACCTATTTTATTTCGAGAATCTTCAGTTGGTGGGCCAAATCTTATTGTTCCACCATTATGATTCATTTGGGGCTGTTCTATTTTTAATATTACACTTTCGTTCCACTTTGATTCCGTTGCATTCCATTTGAATTTAGACAGAATTGAAACATGATCATATTGCTGTGGCTCATTAGAATTAGTTGAATAGACAATAAAAATTAATTTATGATAATCTGAATCAACCTGGTTATAATGTGGATGAAAAGCAAATCCTGTTAAACCCCTCTCATCTGCAAATTGTGACATCATTTGACCTACAGGAGGAATCCTTTTTATTTTCTGAACGATATCGAAAAATGGCGTCTGTTCCATTTTGCTTTGCGTAAGATCAACTCTATATATTTGACCATGTTGAAACATAACATATAAACTATTAGTCTTATCCCCTGGTTGAAAGACTGCTCCTATTGGTATAGTTTTCATACCGTCATGATCAACTGCTCCAAAAAACAGTTCAATCTTAATCTTTCCTTTAATTACCTCTTTCAAATGTGCTTTTGGAGGTAAAAAAGTTCTTTCTTTATTAGTACTAGAAAATAAGTCTTCTCTTATTGCCTTTCTTTCGGCAAATATATTAGCTCCTATCTTTGCACATTGAATGCACGCATGCTCTTTTTCATTTTTAGTTTCGAGCCATTTTATTTCAGACTTAGTTTCATTTACATGACTACAAATTCTCTTTTTATTCTTCTCATCGTAAATAAAACAAAAATTTTTATTTTCGAGCTTACTCGAATATAGAGCTAGAGGCTGTTTAGATATTGAATCGCCCACTTTTGCAATAACATAACCTTCTTCTTCTTCTTCCATATCAGATAATAAACAATATTGAGTTTGTTTATTTATTTGATTAAAATTAAAGAAAAAAAACCATTCAAAAAACATTTATAGATTGTTCTATAAATATAAAAAAATTTGTCATTACAATTCGAAAATGAAAAAAACACAAAAACTTACTTTCCAAATGAACGACACATTTATTAAAGTATCTCGTAATTGTTTTAAGAAAAAAACAAGGAAAACAAAAAAAATAAACAACTGCAAATCAATACAGTCATTTTGGAACCCCTTTAAAAAAAAAGAGAAAGAAAATAAACAAATCTTAGAGAGAATGAATGTATTAATACAACAAACCCCAAGTGAAATATTTATGTGCATATTTTCTTTTTTACCATTAAAACAATGGTTTATGCAAAAGGCATATCTTGTTTGCAAACGGTGGAATGAATGGCTTAATTCAGATTTAGTATCAAAAGCAGAATGCCTAAAACTTGGATTAACATCTCTGTATATTTGTAATATTTGTAATATTCATATTACTTGGAAAGAAAGGATAGCATGTAGGATTTGTAATATTCATTTTACTTGGAAAGAAAAATTTAGATTCTTTGAATATAGAAATTTATTAACATTAAAAAATGCAACAAAAAAGAAGCAAAAATATGGTAATCTTATATCCTGTGTAGCTTTTGAATCAATCACAGGCTTTTTTGATTCCCATATTACTCTGGGACACCGCTTTCCGTTATTCTGTTCCCATGGCCAACCTTTATTTGCTAAAATTACAACTGACGGCAATTTATTAATTGTTTTTCTAAACGTTCTTACCAGAAGCTCCAAAAGATTGAATGTGATGAATCAGGAACTTTGCAAAATGCTAGAGTTTTTGGCTGTCAAAAAAATTGGTTTACATAATGCAAGAAATGGCTGGTACGTGGCAAAGTGCCCTAAATTAAATGGCTTATTCGAAATGGATAAGCCTTTTACATTTGGTCTAGTATCTTCGATATTCTCCCCCCGTGGTTTTTATGAGCCCAATACCTTTACAGATTTAAACCAGGGAAAAATAGACCTAAAATCATTTTTTTTTGAAGCGAGACTTTCTTCTATACCAATTGAATATAATTGTGTATCATTGAGCAATGATTTAGATACAATCAGTTTTATGCACAAAGAATATAAAACAGAACAAAAGAAAGAATCCTTATTCTTGATGAATAAAATATAATTAGAAGAATTTATTGAAGTACTTACATGAACATCATTGCTTTTATTCATTATTTAAAGTATCTATTTAAAAACTAAATATAGAATTTCAAATAATTATAGTTTCAGATAATAAATTTTTTTTCTTTGAGCATTTTATCTTCTCTACTTATGAAATATACTCGTCTATTCCTCTTACTTTAATACAAAAACCATGTCACAACCATTTTTTGAACGAAGGCTTTTGAACGAAGGCTTTTTTGAACGAATTTCTTCTCAACAAATGTGGGATGAATACGAGAAACAGAAAGAAGATCAAATCAAGAAAGATATTGAAAACAATTTAGAACAAGTTTTTGAACTAGAACATGTTCAACACAAGAAAGATGATGAAAACAAGAAAGAGAATGAAAACAAGAAAGAGAATGAAAACAAGAAAGAGAATGAAAACAAAGTTTAAATTGTTGAGCACTTGCTGTTGTGGGGATTCCGTTACGTTGAAATGGTCTTCTTAGGGTTTGTAATGATCATTTTCTCTGAATAAATGACTCATCCAAAAGCGAATTGCAAATATTATTTTTTTTTTTTAATATGAAATCCTATTAAACAAATAATTAGACGTTTATTCTAAGAAGAAGAGATAACAGGTGGGGAAAATGGCAAATGGCCGCAGTGGTAAAAATAATTCTAGTCCTAGATGGGCTTTGGGATGGTTAATAGTTCTTTTGGTAATAGGAATAGTCATTTTCGCAATAGTAATTACAAATCTAATTTTTATCGTCGAAATAAAGGACAATCAATCGCCTCATTGTTATCGAATATTTGGAACAGGACAAGATGAAACACATGAAGGAGAAGCAGCTCCTTTTTATCCAGATTTTGGCGGATTAGTAAAAGGAGAAATTTTTGTGGGAGATTTTTGTATAAGTTGGAATCTAGTTTATTTTAATTTGACATCGCCTCCTACTGCAATGCATATTCATGGACTTGTACATGAAAACATGACAGATTGGGCTCCAATTTTTATTGATATGGGAATAAAAGGCGCAATGGGTATATCAGGACAACTTATACATAAAGATTGTTTAGAAATATCATATGAAAAAGAATTTGCTATTCTTGCACGACCAGAATCATTTTTTTTAAATGTGCACAATGAAGCATTTCCAAATGGAGCAGTAAGATCACCATTGGGTACACGGTGTTAGCATTATGAAATCGTACTAAGTAAATTTTTCCAAGCATAAAAGCTGCCATTCTTTTTATTGTACGAATTTAAGGCACAAATTGCGAATATCGACGAGATCTCCATCTTCATCCTCAATGGTACTAATCGCTTCCAGCAAGTTGGAGCAGCCGTTTTTGGCGATTAGGCTCTGAGATCATAAATACAGATCGCCCTCATAACTAACCCGTGCCTCGAGGAACTCCAAGAGCTTGTTGGTGTTAGTAGTTACATCATTCAGCTGAGATCCATCGAGGTCTGTGAGCAAGTAAGAAGCAAATGGAGACATTACTGAGAAGAGCAATCAGCTTTTTTTTGCTTTATTGGGTGCAAATCTTTATTTTAATCTTTATTTGAATCTTTATTTTTATTTGAATTGCGGTTATCTGAATTATCTTTTTTTTTCACACAAAAAAAATTCATTTTATCAAAAGCAAAGATGGAAAAGGACTCAATAGAAGATTGGAATTCAGTTGTGTTTCCTCTAACCGACATTTTACTTTCACATCCAACTGGGTGTGGAAAAACTTTATTCGCACCTCTGAGATTAGCGACTCAATTTAAAGCAGCTATTTTGGTAGTTGTTCCAAGACGTATTATCGTCCAATCGAATCTTAATTATTATAAACAAAGACGGTTTATAAAGGATGTAGTGTTTCGTGGAATTTGCAGACATTATGATAAAACATTCAGCCATGACCAACAAGGCTCATTATCACTAAATGAAGATACAAAGACTTCGATTACTTATATTACTGCTGGATCCCTTTTAAAGAGAATACTATCAAATCCTTATTTCATTACACATTACAATTTCATCCAATTTGATGAATCACATAGTGTTGATATACATTATGTCAGTTTGTTGATGGTATTTGGAAACATTTCACAATCGTACATAATTAAACAACTCCCTAAAATTGTCCTCTCAACAGCTACTCCAAGTCAATTATTAGAATTTTTGGCATCTAAGATTTTTAATCTAAACAATGCAACTAGAATATTTTCTAAGAAAAATCTAACACCGTTTCCTATAACAAATATTTTTCGTCCTTGTGATAATTCGTTAGATTATCACAAAAATAATATTCAACCAATGTTAGAAAATATGTGCAACATAGCAATCAACTCAATTAATGAATGGCATAAACAAGGCACGCCGGAATATTATTTATTTAACGAGACAAAAATTCCTGTCGGTGGTCTTTTTATATTACCTGGTAAAATTGATTTGGAAAATTTATTTGCATTGATACGACATGAAATTGATGATTTATCTAGACAAAAGATAAAAATCGTTTTGATGTATGCTGGTTGTGAACGAGATACATGGAATTTCGAACGAAACATATTTCATATTATAATTGCTACAAATATAGCTGAAGAAGGAATCACATTACCAATTGGTTTTATCTGCAATTCTATGCTTACAAAAAAAAAGATTATTGAGCAAAATGATGTTAGGTGTTTACGCGTTTTGAAAATATCTAAAAGTGTTTCTGTTCAACGTGCTGGACGAGTTGGTCGTCACTCATCAGGGATACACTATATGATGTGTTCACAAAAAGAATATGATTCATTACTTGATGAAGAAATACCTGATACATTTGATGGAGAAATTGATGGAATAATTTGTTCTCTTATTGACTCTGGACATTACCTGGATGAAGAAATTTTTCCGACGTTGCAAATTTCACTTCGAAGATTATGTAGATTGGGATGTATAGATGGAGATGTTGAAAAAGTGATCAATCAAAAATTTTTTTTAACAGAAACAAAAAATACAACTGATTTGGGTGCTTTTGCTGCGCGTACTCCTCTTGATCCTCTCTGGTCAAAAATCATTTTTGAAACAATTGATAAAAACCTAAAATACGCTGCCATTGTAATTGCTACATTTCTTGATATTTATGCTAATGGTGGATTTTTTCGAGGCCATATAGCATATAAAATTTTTTGTGAAAGAAAAAAACTAATCCATCCAAGTTCTTGTGTAAAAACAATTATAAAAATATGGAACACGTTGATGTTACATGACAAGCAAAAGAAGCTTTCCGAATATACGAAATCTTATGGGTTGGATTTCCAATCGGTTCTAGTCTGGTTGCAAAATGTGAAAGAAATCTATACTGAAAAAAAAATCACAATGTCTGGCATGAACGAAATTTCAATTGAAACAACAAAATCAATCAAAAAACACATTCTGTTTCATTTGATTCTCAATGGAAAACTTTTAGTATGCAAATCATCGGATTCTTGTCAAAGTGTCTATTCTGATGGAAATAGCATTGTTCTGTTTGTAAGTAATAATGATACACGACACACTTGTTTATCTAGTCGAAATCCTACAGCATTTCTGATTTTAACTATGAATATTATGCGTTATGTTTCAACGAACGGACATGACGTTTATACTACTCAAATGTGAATACCATGGTGTAAGACTCGATCGGAATTTGAAAATGACTCTCAAAACGTTACGCCTCACTTCTCAAATATAATTGAATCCGTTATTGAAATGTTAATATCAGAAGAACAAATCGATCTAATGCGCGATGCTCTTCAAATGATGGAAGAAGAATTATTTGATCTTCCAAATCACGTTTTTCTGCTCGGAGATATTATTGCAAAGTCAGATTTATCACAAGGTCAAAGAAAATTAATGATTAAAAATATTCTTTCAAAAGACAGTTTTCCTTGCTATGGTTCTGTATGTGTGATTTGTCAAGAAGATTCACAGGAAAACAAGGAAATTGCAACAGCAAATTGCAAACATTCATTTCATTTTATGTGTCTCGCAAGATTCTTCTATGCAACACGGAGTATAAAAAGATGCATATGTTGTCCTCAATGTAAATATGGTTTAAAAGAGCACGAAACCCTTCGAATCTTACTTCATTTCAAGTACACTCCACTGATAAACAACAAGGAAGAAATTGAAAAAAAGAATCAAAAAGCAGAAACAATAGAGGTTTCTCAAGAAGAATTTCTACGCATACAGACTGAACAAAATAGAATTCGAACTTGCCAAAAAAAACAAACCAATTTACGAAAAAAACGGCAACAAATCGAAAATTCGAAAATTCTCGCAGACCAACGTAAGCAAGAAAAAGCAACCAAAGTTTTTTGGAAATCATTACAAAAGAAGAAATAGTATCAGTAGTAGCAGCAGCAGCAGCAGCAGCAGCTATATTTATACAAGAAGACAGCGCTTTTTCTCAAAGTATGAATAGCTGATATAAAAATAAATACTCATGTCTCATTTTTTTCTTCCAGATATAAAAGATACCAGTCTTGTGTATGCAACAATAATTCATCTACTGTTTCAAAGACAAAATTACAACTTTCACATATTTTTTTGTCTTTTGAATAAATCTCATTATAATTAAATAAAATTATTTTATGATATGATATAGCTTCTTCTTTTTTTTCCAGGCTTTCTCGTCCATTCATAATTATCACTGATTCTTCTTTTTTTTTATTTTTCATAAATTGTTAATAAAACAAAATCTAACTGTCACATTTTGTTATTCACTGATGTGTCACCAGGTATGTAATTTGCCCGACGTTTATAAAATGCTTCAAAACCAAATCTTAGTGGTTCTATGCATTTTTCTACATCACTTCGGACCATTGCAAAATAACCCGGATGATGCTGCTCATGAGATTTAAGCAATGACAGCCCTTGTTTTATACGCGTCATATTAATCATATCTATTATAGGATGAAATTCCGGGATAAATGCAATAGTTTGGTCATTTTCTGGATAAACTATAGTCGTCTTTATTTTTTCGATATCCCATCCAGGAAATTTTCTTTCAAAAACAGTCATAGATCCTGTTATTTGTTGTTATCTGTATAGTCTCGCAAAAGTAGTAAATTGTATTTGTTATTAATATTTTTTTTTAGTAACGTATCAGAAATGTAATTATGCTATAAATAACAACTTATTAATTTGAAAAAAAAACTCTTCATTTGAAAAATGGAAGAGACTCATGAAGAAACTTTATTAATATTTGGAAGGACAGTAAAGGTAGTAAAAAAGACAAAACAAGGTTTAGTAATATTATTTCGTTCGAAAAACAAAAAGAAAAGAAGAATTGAACACCCAAAACCTCTATCTACAAATACGAATTCAGACCTTTCATCTGCTCTCAAATGTATGATATGTATGGATCATTTTCAAGAACCAGTCACACAACTTTGTGGTCATACATTTTGTAAAAAATGTATTAAAAAGTGGAGTGATGAAAAGAAGGAAGAAAAAACATGTCCAACATGTAGAAAAAAGTTAGGAGAAGGAATATGTACAACCGTTATTATAAATGACTTGGTTGAAGCACTTCGAAACGAAATGGATGCTAATGATAGTGATGATGATTATTCTATTCAAGATCTCACAAATAATAAAGATGAAGAAGAAGAAGAAGAAGAAATATCTTGCGAAAAAAAGAGGAAAGCTAAAAAACCAAAAAAACAGAATACATCAAAAAAAAGAAAAATAGAAACAGTAACACAGTATAAAGATTATTTTATTTATGGACAATTAACTGAGGAGATAACCAGTCCTCTGATATTTTTTACCATCAAAATAGAGAAAGGGTTAGAAAATATGTATAAACTATGTGATATAGTTTCTATAGAAAAAGATTTCAAGGTACTCACAGTAAATGCAATAAAAAAATGTATTTTAGTTAGTGAATATTTCGGAAAACAATGCAATAAGGGAGTGATAGATAGAATTAAATTTATATCGGAAAAACTTTATGAAACACATGGATTATCGCCTCATGATCAAATTGAACATTCAAATCAACTTGATTGTATTCTTTATTTTAATCAGAATATGGAATATGTATGCAAAAATGTATTTAAAGAATTAATTTATTATGAATCTCTTTGTTCCTTTGGTGTTTCTATTAATTCTCTTTCTGTTTCAGAAAAGAAAATGATTGAAGAAGAGAATGATGGAGATTATGAAAAATTAAATGAAAAGATTCAGCTCTTTGAAAAAATGTGCTTTAACCAACAAATGAAAGAAGAACAAAAAAATACATTTGTCAGACTTTCTCTTTCTAATGAAGAACAATCATCTGCCCATATAGAAAATATATGGCAAGCAGCAAATTTATATCATGAAATGATGTACACAAGAGAAACTTTTGGTGAATCTTGTATACGTAAAAAACAATCTGATAAACGATGGACACGTCAAGTTATTAAAATCTTAAAAAGACATGGAAAAATCTGGAAAAATAGATCTGCTTATGGAAAAGAAGAAGCGATATATTTTTTTGGTAATGATACAAATGAGTTACATGAATCAATTCATAAAAACTTAAAAAAAATTGATAAAATTACTGTTGTACGTGCAGAAATAGATATTGATCATGATTCACCATGTGGTTATTTTGATTGGATTAGAACAAACCTAAAAGATAAACATGCTCATAGTTTAATAGTTAGTACATTAGAAAGAAGAAAATATTATCTAATCAATCATATAAGATGTAGTGTTATCAGTTTTTCAGACAGTCTTCGTTTGAAAAATATTCAAAACTATAAAGTATTATTAATTGATCGTTGTCATGTTTTAGGATTGAAAGATTTTAATATGCTTATTTCTCATTTTTCAAACTCTACAAAACATCTTATATTATGTGGGAGTACACTATGTTTACCAGAACAATATGGTAGTCCTTTTGCTGATATTTTTAAATCGGGTATATGGACTAATATCGTTGATTTGAAACAAATTCAAGAAATACCAACTGAAAATATTGCCAATTATTTTGATAACATACAAGATTTGTTTAAAGTTAAAGAAAAAAACGGAGGTTCTATGTATTTATTTGTTCAAAGCATGGAAGAAAAACAAAAACTAGAAAAAGAATTTCAAAAAGAATTAGGAAAAGATATAGTTAAATTTTCGAAACAAATTACATATTCCTTACAACCAAGAAAAATAACAGCTATTTTACTTTCAGGATCAAAAATGAATCGCTTTCAATTTACAAAATGTGTATCGTGTTCTAGTACAATGAACAAATCTATTTATGTAATTGGATCATCTTTCGATTTAAATACAATGAAAGAAAAAGAATGTTATCCACGTCGTGACATTCTTGCAAAATGGCTATCGTCTATTTGTCAATAAAAAAACAATTTTCATTTTTATTTGGATATTTCATTCATTTGTTTTATACAATCTGAAAGTGTCGCATAGAGTGGTTGTTTATCAATTTTCAATGTCACAAATATTTCTCTTAGTGAATTTACTTTAGAATCTGCCTTCTTTGGATAAATAATAAAATCCAACTCCAATTTATCAGTATGTAAACTACTTATCCATTGATTAGGAAGAGTTTCAGTTTTTATTTTTTTATTTGGAATTGTTGTATCCGATGTTTCCCAATGCATTCTTTTATTATTTTGATTTAATATCATCATACACTCTGATCTATCTTTTCTTTCAGAATTTTCATTATTAGAAATATCATATGACTCTGCCAGAGCACCATATGCAAATGAGTAATTTCTATCAAAAAGGGTAATATAAAGTACAATTACACCGCAACTTGGTATAGTATGGTCTTTTTCTTCTGGAAAATCCAATTTTATTCTTAAATGCTTTTCTTCGAGTAGTACCTTTTTAAGATTCGATGGAGTTATTTGAGTTTCATTTATTTGCAATTTAAATTTTAATGGATTATTACGATAGAATTGAATATCTATTCCAATAAAAAGATCTTCTAAAGACGGAATTTTCATTGTTGAAAAATTTTCACACAACTCATTTTCCATATTTTTATCGATATCAGGCAGAATACCAATATTACCTCCGTTCATAAGTTCTGTTTCATTAAAACTTTCTATAGGTTCTCCAGACACAGCCATTTATTTAACGTTAAAATAAATTAAAAGTTTTTTTACCAAGATATTATTATTATTATTATGAAAAAAAATACAATCAATCAATCAATCATAAATTAAACTCCAATGCAGCGTTTCGGTGTGGTTTCTTGGCATTAAGTTTTTTATTTTTCGAATTTTTACTTTTTGAAATACTAGCTCTGATGTGATGTTTAAATTTACCGGCAATTTTTTGTGCAAATGGAATGAATCTAACAATGGTTTTTTGTCCAAATGCATCTCTTAATGTAGAAACTATTATTAAAAGTATCAATAGTAATAGTAAAAAAGCGAGATTGAACCATAGATAAATAGAATATGTAGCATTAAGATTTCGTGGATTATCCCCAATTTCAGAACCTGTAGCATCTCGTCTTGATCCATAGGCACGACAGAATTGATGTTGTGCACATAGCGAAGGAACTGCTAAAATTCCTGCCCAAACAAATTTTATCAATTGCCATAATAATACTACTGTAATAACTCCTTGGAGTAAAATAGTAAAGCCTTTTCCGTTGTATGCCTTATTAACAATATTTGCAAGAGCAGCTAATGGTATAAGAATTAAAAGTGTATCTGTTGCGTATATCCACCAATATAATTGAAATATACCTGAATCAACTTCAGTTGGATTTGATGTAAAATCTGAAATATAAAATGGAATATTATCATCTGGAAGATTAAATCTTAGATCAGGTGGTACTGAAGCTAACGTTTTATCATCATTCGTAAAAGTAAAATTCAAAAATACAAGAGGTAAATAAAATATTAATGCAATTGTAATTATCATACTAAATGCCATTGTTGTCCAAGCATTGGAAGCAGGTGCAGGTATTTCACTTTTTGGTTGTAAACTTTCCCTTTTTTTCCATATTTGTGAGCTTTTCCATCTTAATAAAGCTCCATCCATAGTTCCTATCAGAACCAATGCCAGGACTGTCAATATAAAGAACACCAATTTATACCATGTAAAAAAGCTATAAGTAAAATTTTGGTTACGTGGATTATCTCCTATTTCATCTCCTACATCATTTCTTCTAGAACCAAGATTCCTACAAAATTGATGATTTGCACAATTTTTAGGCACCCATAATAATACTGCCCAGATAAATCCTGTTAATTCCCACAATAATAAAAGTACAAATATAAATTGTACTATTACTGTGAATCCAGTTCCTCCATAGTGTAATATTAATAAATTTGATAAAAGAAGCAATGGTATTAATAATAGCAATACTTGACTTGCGTAAATCCACCAATATAAGCCAAATTTTCCAGAATTTTTTTCAGTTACATTTGCAGCATCATCACTAATATAATAAGGTACATTATCGTC
>SDBV01001799.1_pt1 | contig 32045 bp, 55 predicted proteins | sample 2277081 | NCBI WGS metagenome assembly SDBV01 (sample SAMN10402039, study PRJNA504765) | marine sediment metagenome | isolation source: marine sediment core GS10_PC15, 223 cmbsf | place: Arctic Ocean: Southern Knipovich Ridge | collected 2010 | reverse complement strand
GCAACGTCGGGATAGGAACTACAAGCCCGGGCACCTTACTTCATATAAATGGTGGTAATGTAGAGTTGTTTAGAATAGATGGGGGTTCACAAACCGGCATTCAAGGATTTTATAATGGTGGAACAGCTAAAGGTTTTATTGGTTATGGCGAAGTTGGAAATATCTTTTCAGATGCACTCCCTCAATCATTCGCCATTAGAGCAGAAAATGCTCTGCATCTTGGAACCAATGGGGATAACATCAGGATGACTATTGATACCGCGGGAGACATAGGCATCGGGATTATAAACGCATCATCCCAACTTCATCTTTACGTTGATAATGCGGATACAGTAGATTCATTCACCATAGAGCAAGATGGTTCAGGAGATGCCACGATGGAGTTTCTTCTTACTGGACTAGAGAGTTATGGGGTTGGTATTGATAACGATGATGGAGATGCTTTCAAGATTGATAATAATGGTCCGGAGTTTGGGTCCGCAGAGTTTGAGATACAGGCAGACAATGATGTTATATTAGTTAAAGCTGGGGGTAATGTTGGTATAGGAACAGATACACCTACAAACTTATTAACTGTTGTCGGCTCTGGAAATATTGTTAACATAAGTAGTTCAACTTCTGGCGATGCAAACCTTTACTTGGAAGCGGACACAGATAATAATAATGAAAACGATAATCCAACATTTATTCTTAGACAAGATGGTGATAGAGTTAGTGGAATGGTTGGTTTGATGGGTACTACCGATCTATACACTAATGCTAATAGTAATGCTCTTTATATCGAGATAGAGGATACAGGCGGAGCTGCTGATATTCAGTTTGTTACAGGAGGAACTACGATTGGAGGAACTGACGGAACAGCCCGAATGACAATCGACCAGGATGGTAAAGTCGGGATTAACAACACGGCACCGTTAGCAGCGCTGCATGTGAATGGGACAGCTCTGTTTGAAAATGGAAATGTTGGCATTGGGACCAAGGGTCCAGGTGAACTATTAACAGTAGCAGGCGCATCATCAGCTGAAAATTTGATATCATTGGCGATAGATGGAGAAGTTGAAGGGCGTATTCTTTTCTATGATGATGATGATAAGTCAGGTCAGCAGTTTGTGATAGCTTTTGGCGCCGGTGACCAAGATTTACATTTTAGGTCCGATGATAGTGCAACAGATATTTTAACTCTATTCAATGGAGGGTCAATATCATTCCCGAGAATTACTGCGAGTACTGGAGACAGATCCACCCTTTGCGTAGCTATTGGTGGTGGATCAGTTACCGAAGATATTGCAGGAAACAATTGCGACACTTCAAGTGAAAGATATAAACATTCTATAGACAGAAATTTAAGTTTAAGTGGTTTGGATTTGGTTACGCAAATGCAAACGGTTTCCTTCATTAAAAATAGTGATCTATCACTAAAAACACAATATGGATTAATTGCGGAAGATATCGCCATTATTGATCCTAATTTAGCTTATTGGGAGAAGTTTGATTCAGAGAAAAATATTACAACTCATGCAAAATATGATGAAGTCGGAGCAGTGCCTTATTCATATTCCTCGAAAGGAATCCAAGCAATAATGGTGAAAGCAATCCAGGAACAACAAAAACAGATTGAAGAATTGAAAAAGGAAATTCAGGAACTAAAAATGCGCGGAACATGAAATGGCTAATAGCAATACTACTGTTGATGAGCATTCCAATAGCATTAGCATTCCCACAATGCGAGGACAGGATAGAGGTAAACAAGAGTTGCGACATGATAACGCCGGAGCTAGTCTGCACAAACTTCACGTACAATATAATAGACACGATCAATTCATTGGAGATACTCAACGATTCAAACCTGACATTAATAGCACAAAGAACGTACAAGTTCGAGTTCAACCAGACAGCAGGGGAATACCTCATAATCTTGTGCAGCAACCACACAAGAACTTTAAGGGTCAACATCACAGACGATCAAAAATTTCAGGAGGAAACACAAAGTAGAATGTTTATCGCAATAGCAATCATAGTGACATTTACAATGGCATTGCTCGGATGGTTAGCCATCAACGCCAAACAACAGGAACTAAAACTTATCTTTGGTTATTTTATGGTCCTGATGATTGTGGTTGGGTTCGGCTTGGCAATCCAGTTCACGCAGATTTCATCACCGGGAGAAAGCGGACTGATAAATTTCCTTGTCCAGCTTTATAACATCGCAGTCTGGCTTATGGTAGCATCTTTCTTTATCCTTTTTGTATTGGTGCTGTACAAGTCAGTAAAATTGTTAAGAGATTCCTTGAAGAAAAGAAAACGAGACAAGGAGGAGGCGTATCTATTTGACGAGTTCCACTAGACTAGACCGGATTCCAGATGGCCTTCTAGAGAAGGCAGTGGACTTAAAGAAGCTTACGGGACTGCCAAGAACAGAATCCTACGCGATACTTAACTCGGTAACGCCAAAAATAATAGATCACAAGATCTTCCCTGCAAAGAATGGCAGGAAAAAAAGGGTGCGGCTTCTGGGGGTATGGGAATTTGAATTCTAAGAAAGGAATCATGGACAACTTTCTGGCCATGATCCAGACTTTCTCAGTTGCCATCCTTTTGGTTATAGTGTTATTCATCTTCAACAGTTTCAATTCTGATGACTTAAACGAAAAACTATGGGACGTAACCACAGAAGGAAGAACAATTAAGGGTCACGGTGACAGCCTGTTCAACCAAATGGATAATCTATTCATGCTTGGGTATTTCGGAATCCATATCGGGCTCTTGGCCCTGGCATATTTCCAGAGAAGCAACCAGGTTGTATTGGCGCTTGTGATTATGGCTAGTGTACTTATGGCGTTGATAGCCGCACCATTGAGCAACGCCTTTGATGAGTTCATAAGTGATGATACATTCTCAACAGAAAGGAACGAAGTTAATAGTATGGTTTTCATACTGGCCAATCTTCCTCTGTTTGAGATAATCTGGCTCTTCCTTACTGGAATCGCACTGGTATTAATCACGAGGCGAGATTGAAAAAACTAATCTTAATTAGCATATTTGTATTCTTATACTCTGTTGGTTTAGTTTATGCACTTCCTAATGGCACTATGATAGCTTACTGGCCTTTGAATGAAACTGCCGCTTCTTGTGGAGATGCGATCGACTTTAATCCAGTAAATCTTGGAAGATTTAATTTAACAGAAACAGGAACAGTCACCTGTGTCAATGGAGAAATTCCTTCTGGAACTTCAGGTGCAAGAGGCTTTGATGCCAACATCGCTAATTTTCTTATAAGCGATGGAGATAACGCATTTTCAACACCTTTTGTGAATAACACTCCAATGGAAGGAACCAGATGCTCATTTATGAATTTCACTGCCACTGGAGCACAATATACAATTCAAAATATAGATCAAGTAGGTCCAGGAAATTTCTATACTTTGAGAGGGGATTCAGATGATACCATGTCATCAGCGGAAGCTCCAAATTTAAAAAGTACTCGAGCATTAGCTCGTGATACATACTATCATGTCTGTGAATCTTGGAATGGATCAGGCAGATACCTTTTCATAGACGGGGTTTTAAACGCATCAAGCGTCGCTGTTGCTAATATAACCCCCATTTCAACTAAGCTATTGATAGGTGTACATGGTGATGAGGCAGCCCACGCAATGGATGGTACTATATCTGAATCAGTTTTATATAATGAATCACTCCCAGCAACCAATATTAGTTTTATCTTTAGTGAATATGTAGCTGGAAGAAATGGAATTATAGAATTGCATGATTCATTTGATCCAACAGATACAACAGGACCGACAATAACATTTATTTATCCAGAGACAGGAACCGTAAACAATACCTGGAATCGTTCAATAGTATTCACCACCAACGAGGATGCAAACACAACAACGAACAGCAGCAGTGTAACATTAATAACAGCAGAATCAAACTCAACACGCTTCGTTTACAATTACACGGGAACATTGGTTAGCAGGAACTACACTATAAATTTCTCAGCCTGGGATGCTTTGGAAAATAACAGAACATCAACCTGGATATTCACATTAGATCTGGGGGGATTAGACGATACATTCTCGCTTCCAAATAACGACACACTCATATTGGACAGGCTGACGTTCCAGTTGAACATCACAGACGACAGGAAATTATTCTCTTTGAATGTCACAACCTCGGGGGGATACGTCAATGTAACAACCAATATCAACCTGACAACATTTACTTTCAATGGTGCGATAGATACATCTGGATTAATAGTCGGAAACCACACTTTGAATTACACCTATTGCGATGCGCACACAACAAAGGAAATTCCAGACTATGATACTCGGACAGGGGACTTCTTCGGACTGTTAAACAAATACAAGATTACATACACTTTTAATGGCCTGGAATGGAGCATTGAGCCGAAGGACTACACTAATTTCAAGAGCGCAAGCACGCACAAATCGAATGACCGGTACATCATGGAATACAGAAAGACAAGGGATTCAATGGAAACATTTATAGTGACTTCAGACGATGAGATAGAGATAATTGGGGGCGAACAGTTCACCGGATGGCTCGTATTTCCTCACTTAAAAAAATGGATAGACTTCGAGACACCGGAAGGATACAAGGCCACGTTAAAAAGAATAGACAAGAACACCGTTGAAGTAACGACCAGGGGATCAACATTCCAAAGCACCGGGGATCTGAACTGCAATGACCGGACCTTCATATATTACAAGTTCGGAACATTGGCCAATTATAGTTCGCCGGTGGTGGAATCCGAATCAGCAGTGTTTATCCTGTCGCTGAACATCACCGACACCACGATAGTATCCACAGAAACTTTCGCATCATTAAACTACAACAACTCGGTAAAGGCAACAACAAGAAGCAACATAACAGGAGAAATAAACTTCACAAGCACGATAGTCATACAGGACCAATCGGAAACAGAACTGGAAATAGATTTCTATTGGAACTTCACGATTGGAGGGACAGCCTACAACACATCAACATTTTCACAAACAACATCAGACCTGAGAATAGTTGACTGCGAAAGTGATATATCAAATACTTCAACTATAAACCTGACCATAAGGGATGAGATAAACAACGATCTTTTACTGGCAGAGACAGATTCATTCTTCGATGTCTGGTTTACAACAAGAGCAAATAAGAGAAGCTTTAATTTCAGCCACACAAACACAAGCACAATCCAATGGTGCATCTTCCCGACAACTTTGACATTCGGCGCAGACATACAGTTCCAGTCATCAGAGCCAACGCTCGTAACAACAGACCTGATACGGCAGAACATAACTTTAGATTCAACTCTGCAACTGTTCACAAACTATCTCTTGAGCAACGACAACGCGACCTCAGTGGTTGTAATAATCAAGGACCAAAGCGATAACTTCCTGGAGAACATATTGATTGAAATGGAAAAGTTCGACTTGGCCACCGGAAACTTCACATTAGTAGAAACCAAAATCAGCAACACGGAAGGAGAGGGAGTTTTCGCTGTCGTGTTCAACACAGGATTTTACAGATTTAAGCTATACCAGAATTTTGTATTGAAGAAAGAGACAAACAAGTTTCAGATTACAACATTGACTTTGAATTTCCGGCTGCTGGACAGAATCATATCAAGGATAGAAAGACTGCTTGACATAAAGAAACTGATAAGAACGCTTACATTCACCAACTCAACAAACATCGTCACATTCAGCTTCGAGGCATTCCCGGTGTCATTAAGCCAGGTATGCCTCAACGTATCATATCCCAACCAGACATCAGTTTCGGGGGAATGCACGACGACAGAATCCGGCCAACTTACATATGAAATCAACTTGACAAACCAGACGTATTCGGCATATGCTTATGGCGTTGATGATGGCGGATTCTCATTCCTTCTTGAATCATTGGCAATCGATTTGAGGAGTGGATGGAGAACTTTCGGCGCACAAGGAATAGGGATGAGCATCCTTCTTTACTTGTTTGTTGGCTTGATGATGTTCTCAAGTCCCATCCTCGGGATAATAGCGGCCATCGTCAACATGATAGCAATATACTCATTCGGGCTCATGCCATTAGGATTGCAGTCAATATTCGGCGCGATAGCAATCGGCATTTTTATGATCGCGATGATGAACCGAGGGAATAGAGGATGAAATTAACTCTGACCAACATGATTATAGGGATGCTGATCGTTAGCGGAGCAGGTCTGACAGTCTACGGCATGCTGGGCCAGCTTGCCAGCGCAAGCTATTATGATGTTGACGTAGGGCAGGACTACAGTGCAACATTCGACAAGATTGATGAAATTTCCAAGGACTTCAATCAGACAAAAGGGGGGCTGGAAAGAATAACCACTGAAAAAGATTCCGGATTTTTTACTGGAATAGCGGATTTGTTTGTAGGAGCGAAGGATCTGCTGTTCGGAACCGGCGCAGGAATAACCGGCTCATTGGGTCTTGGATTGACATTCGTAAGTGATTTTACCAACAGCATGAGTGAATTTCTGCCGGCTTGGGTTGAACTGTTCCTTTATGCCATCGTACTGGTCTTGGTCGTAGGAATAATCTACAGGATATTTTCAGGGGGGAAAGAACTTTAAAATGCCATACGCGCAGCCGGGAAACGACACCACACTCTTGGGACTGATGCAATACACTAACAGCGTGACCCAGAACTTCTACGGCATCCTGATCCTTCTACTGGTGTACATAGGAATGGTGGTGACGTTACTTAATAAAGGCAATGAGCCAAAAGATGTTTTCGGAGGCGTAGGGTACTTCACCGCGTTCCTTGCAGTGATCATACGGATAGGGGGCCTCATAGACAACATCACCATGTTTCTCGCATTCGGTGGACTCGCGTTCCCCATAATCTGGCTATGGTATAGCAGCAAGTGACACCGGCACACCTTTACTCATAAAAGTGCTGCACCTTTACCTTTGTAAGTGTTACTCTCGCGAGAGTAAGTTTTCAACGCATGCGTAATTCAATCCATACCAATTTTTCAATTCGTTAATTCAATTCGAAACCTCATACAAATGTTATCATTATGTACTACAGTGTTAACAAACAAATATAAACAAACGACCAAACAATACCTCCATGAAAACAAAGGAGGTGAAGTATTAGTATGGCGTTTACTTTTAATGATTTACCAAATATTCTGTTAACCTTCGGGGTAGCAGTCATATTCGGTGCAGTCATAGCCATTGTGTTGGCGGCCTTTAGGGATACGCAGACCGTGGATACTTCTGCTTACAACATTTCTGTGAATGGACTGTTGGGAGTACAGAACATATCCACATACTTCTCAACGTCGGGTACGTTGATTGGTGTCGGTATCTTGATAACAATTGTTATCGCGGCTTTCGCTTTCGGCAGAATGCGAAACGAATAGTTAGGCAGTTAACACCGGACAGGGAACTCCCCTGTTTTGGTTACTGTTTAATTGAATGCCAAAAACAAAATGGCTTTTAACCTAGAGGATCTACCACAAGTCTTAATTACTTTTGGTATAGCTGTTATCTTCGGCGCAGTCATCGCAATAGTTCTTTCTTCATTCCAGGATTCTTTGATTACATCAGCATCAAATACCAATGAGAGCAAGTCAATCACATTAGGAACTGTTTCTGATCTCTCGGGTGGTTACGCTGGTTGGTCCCTTACGGAAGTCAGGAACGACACAGCAGTAGTCCTGAACACCGGAGAGTTTGAATTAGTCGGTGGCGCGATCAACCTCACAAACGCATCTAGGGAAGGTACTAATACTTATTATGTTGACTACAGTTACAGCGCCGCAGACGAAAGATACAACATCTCTGCCAACGGACTGCAAGGAGTGATAAACATTTCCACTTACTTCTCAACATCAGGAACACTAATTGGTGTCGGTATCCTGATAACGATTGTCATCGCGGCCTTCGCTTTCGGAAGGTTCAAAATATCATAATCACATGACCAAACAAAATGGCTTTTAACCTAGAAGAACTACCACAAGTCTTAATTACTTTTGGTGTAGCTGTTATCTTCGGCGCAGTCATCGCAATAGTTCTTTCTTCATTCCAGGATTCTTTGATTACATCAGCAACAAATACCAACGAAAGCAAGACGATCACCGTGGGAACTATTTCTGACCTCTTAGGAGGTTACAACGGTTGGTCCCTTACTGAAGTCAGGAACGCAACTGCTATCGTACTGAACACCGGAGAGTTTGAATTGGTTGGCGGCGCGATCAACATCACCAACAACACACCATCCGCCGTTGCAGTTCTAAATGAAAGTTATACCGGGCTCACAGTCGGAACAGCATTCGGCGCCGACCAAGGTGGAGATCTTACCACCATAGATGAAGTCTATAACGAATCAGGAATCATCCTTCAAACAACCGAGTACGAGATCACCGGGAATTTAATCAACATCACCAACAACACCGATGGGGGCTCAGGTAACAGAAGCCTTGAAACAGCGTTCTTCATCAATTACACATTCAGCCCGAACAACAGAAGCCTTGAAACGTCTTTCTTCGTTGACTACAGTTACAGCGCCGCAGACGAAAGATACAACATCTCTGCCAACGGACTGCAAGGAGTGATAAACATCTCCACTTACTTCTCAACGTCAGGAACACTAATTGGTGTCGGTATCCTGATAACGATTGTCATCGCGGCCTTCGCTTTCGGAAGGTTCAAAAAAAGCTAGAGCTCGCGGCACCGGCGCTGCACGCATGCACCCAAGAAACTTTCACAACTTCTAAGTGAACTGATTTTTATCTTTATAAACGATACCGAAAGGTATATATACACCCTACTCTACTCTACCCCTATGGAAAGGAAAACATGTGATATATGCAAAAGGGTCTTTGAAGGGTTTACAACAAATCAAGCAGAACACAATCTGACCGTTCATAAACTATCTAAGCACAAAGACCAAGAAAAAGAGGTAAACTGACAATGGCAATAGCGAAAGTCTCTCAGATTAAAGCTATGGGCTTTCTACGCGCGTCCGGAGTGGAACCATATCACCACGAGAACGAGTTTAAGATCATTAAGGCAACAGAAGCGCCACAGCTATACGAAATCGTTGAAGATTCTCTGAAGCGGATCTGCTGCGAAGTAGGTGTTGATTATGTCTGATTATAATCACCCCGGCCTAATGTACTCAAGTATAATCGTAGTAATACTGGTAATTGTTAGCGTTGCGTATTATGACTTTGCATCAGGTGAAGCGAAAGAGCAAGCCTGCGAAAATATAGGATATGAGGATCACGATAGGTTTAACGGATTTGATGTCTGCTTTATTGATGGAAAGCTAGACCTAGTTAATCTTAACTGCAACGGATTTTTTAATGTTCACTGCGATGCTAACCTAATCAAGTTCGGTACATTTGTCACGGTTGGGGGTGGCACATGAATAAAACATTGGGTGCGCGTATAACCTCTATGTTTGTATGCGGTGAAGTTAGAAAATCCTGGGTCACCCCCGGTATTTCTACGCTTCTCCACATTCTATCGCGCGCCCGTTTTACCATGGGAAAACTAGCTGAACATTTATGAGCAAATGTGATAAATGTAAAGAGAAAGTCGATTTTTTTAATAGTGTTATGAACGCATGTTTCGGGCCAGAGAATCTGTGTTATTTATGCAGATCAGCGGAGGAAAGGGTAGACGAGAGGAACGAGGCGCTTGATCAAATCCGAGAAGAAAATGAAATCAGGAAACGAGAGAGGTACTTTACTAAGAAATGACATACTCCCAGCCGACTAAAGTCCAGCGTATCCTCGCCACATTTTTATGAAAAAAAAAGAAAAAGACAAACTTGCAAGAAAAGCATTTGATATAATGAGGAGTGCTGAAAATACAGTAAAATTAAGTGAACTTGGTAAAATAGAATTGGAAAAACCCTGTTCTAATGTATCTGATAAAAGTCCAACAGGTCATAGTAAACAAACATGGCACATCAATAGTTTAAATGTATTTGGTGAATTAGAGATTGTATCAGACGATCATCATATAATGGGTAATTGCCCTATTGAATGGTTTGAATTAAACGAGGTGAGTTTGGATTCCTCCCAACACTAAAGTGTCGGGTATCCTCCAAACGATTTTATGAAAAAAGATTCTACACTAACTGTTATTGGAATAATCATGGTCCTCATATCGATCGGGATTATTATTAGTGCTTCTGATTCTTATAAAAAGGAAGTCAACAGAAAAGACTTCTGTTCTGAAAATGGTTATGAGGGTTCTAAAGATGTATCAAGCCTATTAGAATCTCCTGAGTACCATTGCTACAGAACAGTTGACGGTTTTATTGAATACAGCGAGGAGATCAAATGAGCATAGGAACAATACCGGTTCAGTTCTGGACACAGATTTCAGGAAGCATAAACATGGTTGCTGTTGTAATTGTTTTTTGGTTAGTTTCAAAGATATATCGAAATATTATGGGTGCTCATAAAAAAAATATTTACAATTCAGTTAATTATGAAGATTGCGCCATCTATAAGGAGAAGATCAAATGAAATCAATAGATGAAATAGCAGGGAAGGAACTCATCGAGATGTTTCATAAATCCGGCTTCGTGCCTATCATAGGCGAGCCGGAGCAACAAGGACAGGATTACGTCGGCAAGGATCCTCTTGAAATCGAATATCGATTCCGGGAGTACGATACGACTGCGTTTTCTATGCACGGAAAACACATCTATTGTGTTCCGGAGAACCGTTGCGAGGTTGTTGAGAAAGAACAACAGTTGGTGAAGAGATGAAACATTTAATAGCGATACTACTTGCATTCTTTTTTAGTTTTACTGCCGGCGTTGTCGGCGCACCTCCATGGTTCAAAGTGGTTAGTCTGATTCCTTTTGCTTTTATCGCTTTCATACTTGGAGACATAGAAGCTAAAATAATCATAGACCCGGAGGAAGGGTGAAGGGGTGGATGATGAATAAAGAAGAAGCTTATAATTTAGGTAAGGATGCAGCACTTCATGGGGCAAATACTACAAACAGTCACTTCAGTATTTTCAGCAACCAAGAAAATAATGATGCTTGGCAAGAAGGCTATAATTTATACAAACCCGAAGGCAAAGAAGAATGAAAGCAGGATTTGAAGCAAAGTTTTGCACAGATAAAGGATGTAAGGAAAGTAAACACGTTCCATTCAATATTATTTATGATTATTGCCCCTTTTGTGGAACAAATCTAAAATGACCCAACCAACCCCCCTCCTTCCACTGGAACATGAAAATCTGTAATAAATGCAATAGAGAAGTTAGTGATCGTAATTGGCATTATACTGACAACATATGTAAAACTTGCAGCACTAAAGAATATTACAACAAACCTGAAAATAAAAAAAGAGCAGAAGAGTACAGAAAAACTCAGGCTTTTAAGGATAGTATAAAAAAATATTCGCAATCCCGTAAAGGGAAATTAGCCCGTATGTATTATGATAAATCTAAAAAAGGAATCGCTAATCGGTGGAAAAAGCAATTAAGAAGAAGAGAAAGGGAACATAATGTAATTCATAAATTTACAAGAAAAGAATGGATTAAAATAAGAGATTCTACTGGCGGCTATTGCCCCAAATGTAATAATTTTGTCGGAATTGAACATATAGAACTCGATCATATAATCCCAATATCTTGCGCCAAAAAAGGACAAATCTACACCATTAATGATATTCAACCATTATGTAGAACATGTAATGTAACAAGGGGGACTAAGGGGTTTAAAGAGGGGGGGGAATTGTCACCCGCCCAAGAAAAAATTCTGAGTTTAATCACTAAAGAATTTCTTACACCAAAAAAGATAGCTAATAGACGGAAAACAACTGTTCAAGCAGTCTATAAGACTATCAGAAAACTTAGAGCGAAAGGCTATCTGAAAGGGGGTTTAATCAGGGGGTTTAAAACAACCGAAGCACCCTCGCTTTCAACCCCTAAACCTGAATTTCCTTTGGAGATCCGACTACATGGTCAAGAATTTAACATCAAGCTAATTACCAAATCGAAAAAGTACGAAAACTCGAGGAACAAAGGAAATATCCTTACAATCCAAGGTAACACAATTAGACTTTACGAAAACTCGATAGAGGTATATTCGAATCCTAAACTCAGTTTTTTCGGTATTGATGAACAAGATGCTACAAGTAAAGCCAACCGCTACTGGTTTTCGTTCTGGGGGCTGATAGAACAAAAATTGGGCGTTTTCTTGTATAAAGAAGGACACCACAACATAAAAGAAGTTAAGTCTGATTATGGGGAAGTGAATAACGAATTGGCAAAAGACTATAACAAACAAAAGGAAAAATTAAAAGTTAAAGCTAATGAAGATTCAAAGCAGTGGCTTAGTATAGATCACTCATGGAATTTGAATGAGCTAGAAACAAAACATCCCCAAACGTCAAAGCCAGACATGCAAAAAGTCAGAACATTCTTTAATGACCTCAGGGACAACAATCCACCAACACCTTCAGAGATGCACAAACTCATCTCCGCAAACATAAATCTTCAGACTTTCTATGCAGAGAACATCAAAAGCCACACACAAGGCATGCAGAATTTAGCTAGAAGCACAAAAGAATTCGTAAAAGTCGGCAAAATTCTCAACAAACTGCTGTCGGACCGGCAAAAGAAACTAGGCGAATTTATATGAACAGAAAATTAGCTAGACAAAGATTAATGAATCTTTCTGTTATCGGTCTTATATTGGCAATCTCATCCATGGTCGTACTAATTATAATCGGTTTATATTGGAGAAAAGTACTGGGATTATTTACGTGGCATTTTTATGTGTTTATTTTTTTATTGTTGGCTAATTGGGGATGGGGCCATTTTGTTGATTTACAAGAAAAGGAGCTGGAGGCATATATATGAAATCAATAACAAAAACAAGAGTAGTAACCAGATCGTTTATAGTAGATATTATTGCGAATATCAAAAACTTTCTAGGCATGAGAATAAGCCAATATGAAGATATGGTTAATGATGCACAGGAAGAAATCTGGAAGGAGCTCAAAGACGAGAAGATAAATCTGAAATGGTATAGGTATGAAATCTCACAGCTTACAAACGGAGCAATGGTTATCATGCTCTACGGTGAAGCGAAATGATAACTAGGGTATTATTAATTATGGCTCTAGTGATGATGACCGTAGGAGCAAGGATATATGAAGAAGGCCATACTGAGCAAAAGCTAAACGAAACAGCGAATAGGATTGGATACGACGTACAAAATTCTACGATTAAAGCAGAGGCAGGCAACCAGAACCTAACAGCAATTAAAAGGGGAGTATTCAAAGTTGCAGACTTAGTCTTGTTCATTGGTCTAGAATCTTCTAAAGCCGGATTGGAATATGGTTATCACAATCCACAATACAACTTCGGTTTTATGTGGAAATTATTGTTTCTAACTTTACTATCTTATCTAGTAATACCGTCGATATATCTCTTTACTTTTTTATTTTATGTCGGAGTTCAGATAAAAAATGTTATTCAAAAAATTATGGTGAAACAATGAGCTTACAAGAAAACCAACCAGTAACAAGGGGCCAACTAGCAGTTATGTGTTTAATAATGTTAGGTATCGCTCTTATCGTCCCACCATCTATTCATTACGCCATATTTCTTGAACAAGCATGGTTCATCCTCACATTACTACTCATGGGATTTTTATGTTTATCATTAGCCACAATAAAACTAAGACAGAACCCCTTCCAATGAACAATTACTGTGAGCAATGCGGAAGTACCGACATCGTGTACACCAATAAAGGATACGACTGTATGCAGTGTACACGAGAAACCGTGATGAATGGAGGATAATACTATGAGCAACCAATTTCAAAAAATTAAAGGATACAAAATCCAAAAGAAATGTTCAAAGTGTAGAGAATCTTTCTCAACAAAGGACCACGAAGAAATACACTGTGACAAGTGCCGGGGAACACCAACAAGAGAAAACAAAGTCCCCCTACAAAATAGAAAAGCAATATCTCCTAAACTGACTTACTCATTTGAACTTTTTAAGCTGAACAAAAGAACGCTCTCGAAATTAGAGTTTATGAACAATAGAAGAAAAATTTATGGGGGACAGGCAGGGGGAATTACAACATTACTTCGTCAAGGACAACACTTTGATAGTCCCATCGTAGTTAATGAAGCAGGGGGGAGATTTAGAGTTATTGATGGAAACCACAGAATCGAAGCATTTAAGCGAATTCTGAAATCAAATCCAGAGTACAGTCTGCCAATCCTCTTAATTAAGTATAAAGATCTCGACGATGATGGTGAAATTATGGCTTACAGGAAATGGAACATTGGCAAAGCGCAGTCTCTTGAGGATTTTATCCAGACCATGAGAAGCAAATTACCTATAGTTCGCTGGATGCTTAAGGAATTCTCAGTTCCAGTAAGCATTTACCCACGGCCAGGATACTTTAAGATCCGGCAAATATGTAGTGCGTATCTGTCAGCAATCCAAAAGAGGGATGATGGCTATGCGGTACGAAGAACCGATTTTATTCAACATCTCAAGGAATTAGGGGAGGGTGATTATAATTGGATGACAAGGTGGATGAAAGAATTTGTAAGCATCTTTGGAGATCCATCAGCTAAGAACGCGTATGCAAAAGCGGTTTTCTTGTATCCGGCGACGTATCTTAAATGGGAATTTGATGATGATCCGCGTTTCCTGGAAAGAATGAGGGAGAACGTTTTAGGTGATCCGGAAGTATTAGAGCTATGCAAACTAGGCGGTAAGGAAGCCAACAAAATGATGGTGAGGCTGTTAAAAGATAAACTCAAGCTGAAGCCAAACGGACGTGCATTACAATGACACAACCAGACGAATGCATGAAACCCGGCTGTACAAAGGAACTGGAAGTGTATGTAACGGTAAGCACACCGACAAAAAGCAAACGAACAGGGTACTGCGATAAGCATTTTGAGGAATACTGCGCAGAACAAAATGACTAAGTGGAAAACTCACCAATATCCTTTAGTATTAATTTGGAAATATTTCAAGAAACATAAGGGCTTTTATTGCTATAAAGCGACTCGCGATCTCAAAATAAATACGTTTAAGCTAAAATATCATATGAAAACACTTTCAATGATGGGCCTTATAACTGTTAGCAAAAAGGGTGTACGTGATTACGCGGAGTTAAAACAATCGAAATGAATCGGTATGCGAAAGGAAGGCGATAATAATAACTTGCTGTGGTCGCCGACTAAAGAGCCACAGCTTCCTCGCAAGATACCGATTCATTATTACATTATTACAGTTTTGAAAAAGGTTTTGAAAAAAATGTGTAATAATTATTACAGAATCGAAATGAATCGGAAAATCACTGATTATGCATTGGAGATTTCTGCCGGTTCACGACACGGTGGTGGATAGTGTCAGTCCTTGTTTGGCTTGATCCACCCCGTGAAATCGTTTAAAGAAATATGAAAGAAGAACAAGATATTAGAATTGAAGCAAGACGTTGGTGTGGTCCAATAGATACCGATCATGGAGCATCCGAAAATCAAGTTGAGAATGTTGCCTTATACTTTTATGAAAAGGGACGAGAGAAACTCCTCAAGGAGATTGATGAGATTAAAAAGAATCATCAAAAGGACTGTGCTGACTTTTTTAATAAAGAACCCGAGATGTGTGATGCTTGTATGATACTACACCAACTCCAACCAAAAGCCAAAGCAAAACAATGTGATACTTGTGGTGGTACTGGTCAATGGGAATGTGATGAAAGAGGAAATATGTATGAACAGCTTGTTGATTGTGAAGATTGCAAAGGAACAGGCAAGATTAAGCTGTCAAGCAAAGAAGGTGATAAGAAATGAAAGAAAAATGTGTTAATTGCGGAAGATTTTTAGGAAGTTACACAGTAGAGTTAAACCAAGATTGGAAGGGACTTAAGAAAGGAGCAAGCATAGATATTGAAGGATGTAAATTCTGTGAGGTTTTTACATTTGGATAAGATTCAGCCGTCAGGCAAAGGTGAACAACCATGAAGATGTGTGGCAAGATAGATGTAGAAAGTGTCGATTTTTATTCCTGTCGTTTAAATGCAGGACACGAAGGAAAACATAAATGGTGGACTTCAATCGGGAATGCAGCTAAACATGAGTGGAATAATGAGGACAAAAAACCATGAAGATTCACTACGCAAATAATGATAAATTATTCACTTATAATGCTATGATTAAAGGTTATCGTACGAAAGTCCTCCTCCTCTCCGACGTTGAGAAAGAGAAGAAGATAGTACTTGCTGATAGTGTTAAAACAGGGTGTGATAATTCAAAGATTGTTAATGGTGAATATATCTACGTTTTTTGTGCTCATTGTAATGAAATCCACAGATTCAAAATACAATCAAAACAATCCCTCCTCGACAAAAAGGTGAAAGATGATTAAACACATGGCAGTAGCCCACGCTAAAACAGCAGCAGAACAAGAATGGTATCTTTGTAATGAAGCAGTTAAACCTAACCCAGATAAGTTAGTTTATTCTTGGAAACAGGTTACTTGCAAGAATTGTTTAAAGGCCCTCCCAGCCAAAGAGGTGGAAGGATGAGCATGGTTCGTGGGCGTGATAATTGTGGGAGCATGAGTGGTATTACTGACCATGATATGAGCAACAGATTTAAAATATGGAAATGTAAGCATTATGTTTACTGTCCTTTCTGCCAATGGAAGTGTAAGGACGTTAATGATTTAGAGAACCATTTAAATGCAGTAAGCAGTAGTTTTGGAAAAATGTTATGCGATGGTTGGTTTTCTTTTGGTAGCAATGGAATCAGTCAAGCGTTACTTGAAATAAAATACTATAGGGCTCTGCCAACCCCCCAACCCGACGATGAACAATGAAAAATAAACTAATGATTATCATATTATTTGGACTGATTGTGATACCTTTGACTACAGGAATACAATTCAGAAAAACAATCTGGTTCAGCCAGGATAGTTTTGACAGGATGGTACGGGACATGGACACTTCATTCAGCGTTGAAACAGGATTCTGCATGAAAGAATTTACCAGCAACAGCAACGTGCTAATTGATTATGTAAGCAAGCCATCGAAATACTATAACAGGACGTTCTCAAGTACAGAGTATGACTGTGCAGCCTATAATTATGCAAGGGGTCACACACACCCAATGGATGTATGCACGCGGTCCGAGACTGACAGGAAAATGATGAACAAATCTGGGTACAGATATGGAATGATTGTATGCTCAACCAACATCACAAAGAACACTTTTTACGATAGGGACGATGTAATCTACTACTATGACAATTACGCAGGAGGATACCACAAATTCAAAACAATAGACTCAAAGTAAAATGACCCAACCAACCCCTTTTAAGAAAGAGAAGAGACTGTCTTTTGTAGACGGCGAAATGAAGTATGATGATACTGGTGATTTTATGGCGGTATTGGAGTGCCTCGACGCCTGCGAACATTTGAAGATGATTTATTGCATTAAGTCTCCTTCAAAAAGACCATGTAACAGAAAGATTGGTCATGTGTGCATTAACTGTAATCACATCGAACAATCCTTCAAGGGGGTGTATTGAGTGACCGATTATAATAAACCTTATCCATGTGGTGAGTGTGGTAAACTGGTTAGATTAAAGGAGAAACACACTTATCATGATTGTTTAGATTGGAAGGCAAAAATCAAACCAACCTGACGATGAATAAAAGAAAATACGATTATAGAAAGCAATGTAGAAATTGTGGAAAAAAGTGTTACGGAACATATTGTCAGGAATGCCATCATGCTCATAAGCATAGGAAAATTTCAAAATGGAAGAAACGACGAATAACTGCCCCTGCCTCGGATTTCATCCAAAAGGATTTAACTGCGAGTGTGAGTGTCACCAAGAGTAAAACAATCCCCACGCTGAAGCATGGGGCTTTTGAAAATGGATAAGAAAATATTACATTTGCACGTCAAGAAAGAGTATTGGGAACAAGTTAGAGATAAAAAGAAAAACAAGGAATATAGGATTATAAAGCCTTACTGGATTAAAAGGCTTAAAGAGAATTATGATTTGATTTATTACTACCTCGGTTATACTTCCAAAAAACTTATTTTTAGATATCATGGAAATGTTAGAACAATCATTAAACACGAGGAGTTTGGAGATAAACCAGTTAATGTTTTTGCTATTGATTTAACTAAACCCGTAGAGGTGACTGTCAATTCCCCCCAAGACTAAAGTCTTGGGTATATTGACACAATATTATGAAAAGAAAACTCCCTAAATCAATACAACCGGAAGAATTTAAATTATTAATACAACAAGTTTCAAAGAAAGACAAGGAAGCCAGAATAGCATTCCTGCTCGCGTACGGATCAGGTTTGAGACTATCAGAGACAACCAAATTAAAGAAAGAAAATTTCCAGAGTTCATTCATCAGCATAAGGGAAAGCAAGCACGGCGTAGATCGTACCGTCCCAATACCTAAAGGCTGGAAGAAGTGGATGTATGACGTTCTTCCGATAAAGAAATCAAACAGGAGCTTACAGCGCAATTTTAAAACAGCAGCAAAGAAAGCAAAGCTCGATCCTAAATACACTTTCCATAGCATGCGCCACGGATTCGCTACGAGATGCGTGGAAAGCGGTATGCCGATCAATCAAGTGCAGCTTTTACTTGGCCATGCTGACATATCAACAACGAGCATATACACGAAAGCAAGACCCATGGACGCGCTCAAGAGCTACGAAAACCTTTTTTGATGGTAAAATGCGACACTTTTTAAAGAAAACCGACTCACTAACCAAGATTAATATGTCGCCCACTGTTAATAAAGCGACACTTTAGCATGGAGAAACCAAAGGGTTACTATCGGCGGACGTCTGACTACGTGGCAATATTCAAGGACGGGAAAGTTATAAAGAAATGCCATGACTGCGATCTGCGATCTGCGATCTGCGCCTGTGCATTTGCCAGACACATCTCAAAGAATACATAGGAAAAGAATCACTAAAAACTTCAGCAATGGATCAAGCTCGAAAAAGGATAACAATTCAGAAATGGTTAGCAGAGAAGAATGTAGGAATAAAGGAACGTACTGCGCCTTTGGCTGCAACAGAACCCCACGGAAACGAAGGCAACTCTACACCGTCCTCAGATTTTTTGGATTCACACCAGGACAAGCGGCCCAATGGCGTGACGGAAGAGAAAAGTACATCAGGGCGGCAATCCTAAGAAAGATAAAAGAACAATGAAACCAAAAGAAAATAAATTCCATAAAGGAAATAAACAAGACGGAAAGCATTATTGGATTACGCCGCCAGAATTACTTGAGAAACTAAACAAAGAATTTAGTTTTGATTTTGATCCAGCACCTTATCCAAAGCCAGACGACTTTGACGGATTAACTTGTGAGTGGGGTAAATCAAATTATGTTAACCCCCCATTTGGATCTATTATACATCAAGGCAAGAAAAAAGGCGCAACTGCGTGGGTAAGAAAAGCTATAGAAGAAAATAAGAAAGGTAAAAAGGTTGTGTTGGTTTATCCAATTGATAAGTGGATTTTAATGCTTTTAGAACACGGAGCAAAAGTAAGAAATTTTGGGGATATAAAGTGGTTAGCCACAGAAGACGGTTTACCTGGCAAAGGAACAGGGAGACATATAGCCTGTTTTATTTTAAAATGAAAGTACTTAACCTCTACGCAGGAATCGGCGGCAATAGAAAGCTATGGCCCGAAGAATGTGAGGTTACTGCCGTGGAGATTGATTCAAAGATAGCAAATATTTATCAGGATTTCTTCCCAACAGATATTATGATAGTTTGTGATGCACACCAATATCTTTTAGATCATCACAACGAATTTGATTTCATTTGGAGCAGCCGCCCTTGTCAAAGCCATAGCCGAGTTAATGCCGCTTTTAATGCGCACGGCAAAGGCATCTATGTATATCCCGATTTAAAATTATACGAAGAAATTATCTTCCTTAAACATTTTGCTAAGTGTAAGTATGTAGTCGAGAATGTTATCCCTTACTATAAACCGCTCGTCAAACCAACTGCAATTAGAGGTAGACATTTTTTCTGGGCCAATTTCCATATACCTAACAAGGGCAGGGTTGCTACTTGCGACGATCCTATTGAATGGGTCAAATCATCTGTTGGTAGATATGGTTTCGATATAAGTAATTACAAAACATCATCCAAGAAAGTTCAGATATTAAGGAATATGGTAAAACCAGAATTGGGACTTTTCATCTTCAACAGTGCTTTTAAAGAAAAGCAAATGGTATTAAGACCAAGACAATGAACGTAAACGCATTTTATTTCATAACGATCGTAATCGTCGCTGTAGTGATGTATCTTTATAAAGTTTTAAGATTAAGAATTACAACCAACGGAGGAAAAACAAAAATGGGATTAAAGAAACTATTGAAAAGAAAGAAAGAAGTCAAGGAAGAAGAACAGCTAGTGAAATGCTCTCTGTGCAACATAGAGCTAATGCCTGAAGTGATGCAAGCGCATATAGTATCAGTACACCAGGAGAATCAGCAAACAGTTGACACGCAGACCCAGGAGAACTTGAAACATTTCCAGGCTTTGTTTGGAACTGCCGACCCAAGCACAATGGCGCTCTACAGTGAATTGAGAACAATAAGGCTATTGATGACAGAACTCTTGGAAGAACAAAAGAAACTGCTGGAACTGGCATCAACTGAATAAGATTTCAGGGGATCTCATCTGCGGCCGGACCGGGAAAAGTTATTAACTCAAACTTGGGAGTGCCAGGCAAGTTCAATAAATCAATAGTATTATTATCCTGCTCCGGGAACGGTTCGCACTTGAATCCCTCTGCCAAGTATCCATCTGAATTGAAACATGCCTTCCTTCCACCATACACAGAGCCGAAGTAAAAGAACGTCATCATTGCGGCAAAAAACATGATGAATAATATAATTTGTTGTATTATTTCTTTCATTTGATCACGCCCCCAAAAATTCTATTATAACTCCTAATCCAAATCCCACCACAAATAAAAACAACAATACGCCAGAGATCACTAAACTCGTTATTGCCAAGGATCTGGATTCTCTCAGTCTGAGCAAACGTATGCTATTGACAAAATTAAATATTGTTGCTGCAATCCACGCCACATTCAAAATACCATAACCTAAAAATGTGTAATTTGCAGATACAAGCCAATAGATAGTTATTGTTGCAAGACTATACGCAACATAAATTTTTACTCTTTGATTTTCTTTTTGTTTCATCTCCTCACCAATCCCACCATATCTTGGCGCCACTGAACTCAGACAATATTATGATGAAGCCTATTAACATCAGGAAGCCGTTGTTGTTGAAGAACAGTGAGACAGAGAACCCGGCGAACAGGACCGCAACAAAAAAATAATACCGGAAATGCCTATTCTCTAATCTAGTTTTGAATTTATCCATGCCCATACTTATCACCCACAATCTTTCCAAAGCTATCGTACATAAGCCATCCTATCATTGCAGGAGTCGCTATGAACACCCACAGCTTCTTGAATCCTTTTACTTCCGGATCTTGCATGTTCTTGAGCCAGAACCCAAGCCACACCATCACAACAAAGTAAGCCAATATTATTTCTATTATCATTCTGGCCCCTTAATCTTCTCTAACTCTAATAAAGTTCTTTTTCACTAAATACTCCCATTCTTTTATTGTCCCTTCAAATTGAGAAACTATTGGTCCACTTTTTTTTAGATAATAAATTCTTGCTTTCATTTTCCACCCCGTAGAATTTTTATGTTCTTAACCATCCCGATCGGAATCACCTGATGATGCTTGATTAATCCGTTGCCAAAATCACAGAACCCCAGGATAAGATAGTCCTTGTTTTTCTCGATGAGATAACCAATGCTCTTGCTATGTAATGGACGTAGCTCTTTTTTCAACTCTTCAACTGTCCAAGCTTCCATGGTGCTTTGAGCATCGAACCATTCAACTTCGACGATCTTCCTCATAATCGCTTCACCCCATATCTTTTAGCAAACCATTCTGCAAATTCTAAGTCTGGTTTACCATTTTCTTTTTCTACTTCCTTCCCCTCCAGAATATCTTCGTAAGTTGCTTCCATATCCCATTCTTCTGGTCGTGATAAACTTACTAACGTTTCTAGCATATTGATTTTCTTTCTTAATTTCTTACAATTTTCACATACCATCCCTATGGCCCCAGGCAAGCTCTCGCAACCGCGCCCAATGCACTGCCGACACTGTTCCCTATGGACGTTAATGACTTGAACCCAAAGAAGAACATGAGGAAGATAAACACAACCGATGACAAGTGTATTATCATCTGTCCGTATCTGTCGAAGAAATCTTTCTTCCTAATCTTTTCTTCGGCCAGTATGTTCTCTGAGAAAAGCCAGGCAATCCTATCCTGCGGAATCGCCTTCGTCTTTGCCATCACCAATGGCTTTCCTGTAATCTTGGATATGACCGTACTTTGTGTAACCGGAAATACGCTCAACATGGGGTGAAGCTGTTGGTTGTTGTCCAGGATAAATTCGTAATAGGGCTTCCCTCGTTTCCTGTATCTGAATCTCAGATCAGGAAGAGGCGTTGTCAGTCTCAACTTAAACAATTTGAGCTTAGTCTTTCCGTGCTTGTCCTTAACAATCTTGGCCCGGTCATCCTTTATGTTAACCTGCCTACCACCCTCATACGTTTTTACCTTGACAATAATATTGTATCGTGTAAAGAAATAGACGGCCCAACCAATGCCCCCAGCAACGACCAGGTAAACACCGATCGTGGCGACGAAGCCAAAACTATTCAGCAGGGTGCCTCCAATACCCTCAACGTCAAGAGTCCCACCACCCCTTAAAAAATTCTGCACACCTTCAAGAACCATTTTCAATTACCTCCGTTATTATAATCTTATCCTCATCATCATTCAGTTTTACATAAAGCATCTCTCCGCCTTTCCACTTTTTCTTTCTGACAATCTCTATGGGGATCGTGATAAAGAATCTTTCTTTGTTATATTGTAATAATTTTACCATTTTATGTTGATCTACCCCCTCTCTGGCCGGCCCCTATTTCTTTATTTCGGGTTAATAATATATAACTAAGTCAATTCTCAATCCTCAATTCCTTAGTATATGCCCCTATAGCCCTACATATGCCACTTCCGGTCATTTTGAAGCCATAATCAGTGCATAAACTCGCTATTTCCTTTTGTTCGAAACCAAAATCAGACAATATTTTGAAGAGAATGTTCCTCTGCATCAGAAACCTATTGACCTGTGACTCCTCGGCGGTCCTTTGCCGGTTAAGGAACTTCAATTTCTTCGCTTCATACACCTTCTTGTCAATGACCCAGTAGTTTAGGAACTCTCCGGAGAAGATTGGTTTAGCTTTCGTATAATCCTGTGTCTTTCTGCCGAAGTTATACAAATTCTTCTTCGCTTTCCTGTTGTAATAATCAAATCTGCCCCTTACAAAGTCAAGATATTCCTGGCCGGTCTTAATATCACCAAAACCCTTCTTTAACTTCCGGTGTTTCTTTACATAATAAACATTCAGCAGCAAAATACTTCTTGTTATAGCAATTCCTTTCGGCAATTCAAAGTAATCAGGTAAAACGACGATTAAAAAATGATTATACATGCCGCACTCAGCAAAGAAGTCAAGCAAGTCCTGAGTTTTCTTCTCCCACATCTTTTTATTGTCAAGCCCTTCCCTCGCTTCATCATATACAAATATCGATTCCCTTTTTTTCTTTGCATTCTCGATAAGTTCTGCCCCGGAAAAGCAGATGTTGTTTTCAATGGTAAAATCAATCTTCCTTTTATTCATCTTGGCGCGTTGATACTCGATGTAATAAGCCAACTGCATTCCCATCACAGACTTTCCGCCTCTTACGGTTCCCGAACCGGAAATGATTATCATAAAGTCAAAATCATTCTTCGCATTGATTATCAATGAATCAATATTGCTTTTCAAAGTGGGATGTATCCAGAATTTTTTGTCAGTTACGCGAAGCATTAGGATGCACCTCATATCTTTTGTTCAGTAATATTCCTCTTCCTTTAATGTAGGGCGGTATCCAAATTCTCATTCCAACTTTATCCCCATACATTCTTTCGTTTCGTAGTGTTCTGAAGTGACCCCTAACCCAAAACTTATGAGAACAATGAAAGTGTCCTCCAGAATTTAAAGAATCAATGTATTCTTTGAGTTCTCCAGTTACACGTATAAAATTAATAGGGGGAATCGGTCTTTTACCCTTATCTATTCTCTTTAAATTTTGTTCTTCTGTTCTTCTAACTTCTACTAAATTAACCTCTGGATTATTTAAGAAATCAAGAAGATTAATAGCAAAAATTTGTATATTCTTAAAAGACGGCTTATCAAAATCTATTAGGTGTATTCTTTCATCCACTATTGTTTCTTCATCTCCTACCATTCTTCTGTTTAGTGGAGACCTAAAAAATACGTGTCTCTTTTTACCATCTTTATCTAAGAATCCTATAATATCATAATCAATTCTTAATTTTTGATCACTTATTATCCATGTTTTTCCTTTTTGAATTAAGAATCCTTCAACATATTCATCCCCCATTTCAAAATTACAATCAATGAACATACTATCAAATGGAAGAAAATAATCCTCTCGTAAATTATTATTTGTTAAAGAAAGTAACTTTTTGATATCATTCTCAACCTTAAATATCTTTGTATGCTGATAACAGATATTTAGTAATCTCCCGATATACTCCCCTCTCGACATGTTATAACCACTATCCAGATTGCCTTTTTCCTTATAATATTCAAGTTCCTGTACAAATTTAGTCCATCTATCCATCTTCAAAAGCACCTTGCTTCAGCGTGGGGATCAGTTTAGCTTTCACCTTATCTTCGTCTTTTGGTTGGGGTTGGTGTATATCTCTGACATCTACCCACCAACCATCTTTAGATTTAACCATACCATCATGTGTCCAATTATGCAACTCGATCTCCTCGGAGAGTTTAATCTCTAAGACCTTCTTTTCGCGTATCATTTTTCTCCACTCTTCATGGTAAACATAAGCTCCCTTTTTAAATTCTTCAAGCTCTTTCGTTTCATTTAAAGCGTTCTTTGGTTCTGTTGCTTTCTTATAACAGCCTGCGCACTGGAATCCAGAAGTAATAAGTCTAGACCTTCCTTCCATCAGGATCAAATAACCCATGAAAACAGTGCAACCGTAGCAACGAATCTCACAGAGAGTTTTTGTAGATCTTCTCACCATCCCTAGTAAATTGTCAGTCTTCATCTTAAATAACTCCCAGGTTTCAACAAGTTAGCGCAGAGCGGACATCTCACCTGCGAACCTTCACCGACCATCTGCTTAAATTCATTCTTGCACCATGGACATTTATATTCCAACTCTTCTCGTTCTGCCTTTACTCGTTCTGCCATATGATTAAGTCGCGAACCTCGCATCGCCTTTTGATGGCATCAACAATCCGCGCTTATCTAAAACATCCTTCAGGATAAGTTCCCACTGAAAGCATCGCTCTCTCAAATCATTCGGCGGATTAAAATAGAGTTCACTTAACTCAGGATAATTCTTCTTCATGTTTCGATAATTATCATACGCAGAAAGAAATTGGTTTCTCAATACTATAAGTTCCTTCCTTGTCGTTTCCTGATCATTAATAAATTCCTTTAGGTTTTTCTTCTTCATCTTTGTCATCTGGTGTCTTATTTCTTTATACAAAACTTCCAGAATATCAAACCATTTAGAAATATTGTTCTGCACCTGGTACTCATCGGAAAGCCATTGCAGTCTTGAAACCCTCATATTAAAATCCCAAGCTTGGTGGAACGCGGCCGTACCGGAAGCATCATCCGCATAATCAGATTCACTATCCATTTTACCTTAACAAAACCTTATCTTTTCCTTATCCTAATATTGTTTCTTTATTAATATTGTTGTACTAGACTATATACTTCAATCAAAAGTGTTAACAGAAAGTTGTTGATTAAATCTTTCAATCAAAGACTAAAACATGTTAACAAAATAGCAAAGTTAATAAACAAGCTAATTTTTAAGTACAGTAATGGCAACTCAATCAAAACCAGAGCCCCGGTTTTCTGCTCAGCCTATTGATAAACGATCACCTTCACAGATAGCAGAAGATATCAAAAAAGAAGCTGCACCTCGCCCATTTAGTGAGCCTAGCGTAATCGGAAAAAGAATTGGAGAACGGGGAGTACCTATCCCAAAAAAAGAAGTTTTCTTTACTGCCAGATCGCTAACAGGGAATATATTAAAGTTCAAAACTCAGGCAGCAGCACAGAAACAACGGGATTATATACGCCGAAACGAAATAAATCAGCTTAAGAATAAAGTCAATTTTTTGGAAAGCCAAGCCAAAAAGACGACCAATCCAATACAAGCAGAACAGTTTAGAAAGAAAATAGCCGCAGTGAAAGTGGAAAGAGACGCGGCAATAAAAGGACCTACTCCTCGCCCATTTAGTGAGCCTAGCGTAATCGGAAAAAGAATTGGAGAACGGGGAGCACCAATCCCAAAGAAGATAAGCGCAAATGAAGTAGTACAGAAAACGAAAGCATCCAACCGCGTTCAGGAATTGGTGGCGAAAGGTTATACAGCAACACGTTACGCTGATGGTGCGATTAAGAAACTTACAGCACCAGGACAGCAATACAAAAGTAATCAGACTTGGAGTAGTGGTGCAGGGAAGTGGCAACAAACGTTTAAAAATTACATTCCGCACGAGCTTACCTTTAACGCAAAAGGAAAAATCATCCGGGAAGTCAGGAGGGACATTTACAAGAACTTCGGTGAGCGTTCAGGTGATCGCGCAGGGTGGAAACCATTTGAACAAGAGGTAACCCAATATCAGAATGGAAATCGCTTAAAGACAACCACGTATTCAAAGACTACAGTACGGCACCCATGGGAAGAAGTCGTTTTCAAACAAGGAGAAAAAGATTATAGCAAGGAGATTCAGACAAGCTTTCCTGAACCAGTAGGAAGGAAGGTTGGTGGAAGAAAAAGGCAGAGGGAATCAGCAAGAAAGCGAGCAGCAAGAGAAGCACAATTAGAAGTATTAGAATCCAAAGTCAAGCCAAAAGAAAGACCGCTTGGAGAACAGTTGGCAGAGAGTTTGTTTACCGCGCAAGGCAGAAGGATTGTAAAACAACCTTTAGGGGTTGGCTTAGTTGGGTTGGAAATAGAGACAAGGAAAGGTGGACGAAAAGAAGTATTGACCGAAGGCATACTCACCCAAAGAAGAACGGAAGTTCCTCTAACAGCAGTTTCAGATATATCATTGATACGTTCTTTGGAAGAACGGAAAGGGAGGGACATAGGGACAGGTTTAGGGGGGCAGATTGCAGAAAAACTATTTAGAGAACAAGGAAGGGAAGTATCTATCACAGGCCAGGGGTTATTGGAAGTCACCAAAGGCAAACGTAAGGAAGTTTTGGATATTGGTTTAACGGGAGTGATAGCGGAAGTTCCGACGTCTGCCAAATTTCAGACCGGCTTTGAATCACAACTAGGGACCGGTGAGATTTCCCAAACAACAAAAGATATTTCTAGTATTAAAAGGGCATTGATTCCCGTTACTTCTAAGTTTGAAAAATTCACAGAAAAGAAGATAGGACTTAAGAAAGAGCTTACAGATGTTATCTCGGAACTGGGAAAAAGCGGAAGAACCCAAGCCAAGATAGTAACTGAGGCAGAAAAGAAAAGTGGAAAAAAATTACCATTCAGAGAATTTGGAATCGTAGGGGGGGCGGCAGCTACAGGATTTGTAGTGGGCGGTGTAAGGACCGTCTTTCAAATAGCAAAAGATCCAGTGGGTGCGGCAGTTGGAATAGTTCAATTTACAAAGTCCGCCATTACTGATCCGGTAGGGACAGCAGAACAGTTCGGGAAACAAATAGCAAAAGACCCATTCGGAACAGCAGGAGAACTATTCGCTTTCGGTAAAATAACCTCACCAGTTTTAAAAGCAGCAGGCAAGGTAATACCTAAACCTGCACGAGCCAGGATTGAGGTTCCAAGAAAAGGAAAACCCACAATCATTCGTGCTGTTGGGTTTGAGTTAGGGGGCAGGGCAGTAAGACTTATTGGAGGGAAGCCAAAAACTGTAGCAAGAGCATTTGAGAAACTTCCAGAAGCAGCAGATATAAAGATTGGCTCACCACTGGAAACAACCATCTTAAGAAAGGGAATTTTTGAATCAGCAAAAAGGACAGAACGAGCGCAGAGATTAATTCCAATAGCTCAGACACTTCTCGGCAAAACCAAAGGGGTCACGTCTAAGTTTATTACGGAACTACCGAAACGGACAGAGAGATTATCTGAGCAAGGAACAAAGATCGTCTTGGATATAGCAAGGCAAGAAGGGGCCACTGTATTCGGAAGTGTATCACGAAAAGCACAGACTCCTAAAGGTGTATTGCCTTCACCGAAAGATATTGATATTAAATTATCAACAGCTACACCTGAGAAGCTACAGTTGTTAGCAGCAAAAACAACAAAGGGACTAAAGAAAGCTGGAATCGTTGCTAGAGAATCAAAGGAAATTCCCGGAGCTGTCGAAGTAAGAGTTGATGGCATATTCAAAAAGGCAGTAGAGTTCAAAGGGAAACAAGAGTTAATAGCAGGAGAGGCAGTCCCGGAGTTTGTCGTAGGATTGAGGAAAGAAGGAAAACCTATCAAGATTTCTGGTCAGAAGGTTACTGCATTGGAGGAGGAATTAAGGGGCGTGACTCAAGGAGTTCTGAGGATACGAAGAAAAAAGTCAGGGGAGATTGATATTAGCCCACCACCAAAGCGCATGAAGGATATTCTCAGCACTGCCGAGAGCGCAAAGGTTCTCGGTGCAAGCAGGTTTTTCCCTAGCAGAAAACTGAAAGGAGCCATATCAGAATTTGAATCTTTGTTCGGGAAAGAACTTAAACAATTAAGAAAAAAGAAACCAACTAAGGAATTATTAGCCGACTTCAGTAAAGTAGCCAGGCCAAAGGGTAAGCCGTTTGTTTCTCCATTCGATGTTGCTTCTGCCTCAAGTGTAAGCCCGTTTTCGTTATCACCTGGGAAAGCCGGGATACAATTAGATCGAGCTTCACCAGTTTCCCCATCAAGAAGTCCTAGGCCATCACCATCAGGATCGCCATTCTCTCCCAGCCCATCGTTATCTTTAAGTCCTAGACCATCACCATCAAGATCACCATTTTCACCAAGCCTTTCACCAAGACCATCTCCTTCAGTCAGCCCAAGGTCATCACCCTCAGTCAGCCCACCATCACCAAGCCCATTAACTTCACCAAGCCTTTCACCCAGTCCATCACCATCAAGAAGCGCTAGCCCCTTTTCAATATCACCAAGACCATCACCAAGTCGATCACCAAGACCATCACCCTCAAGATCGCCACCCTCACCAAGCCCATTAACTTCACCAAGCCTTTCACCCAGTCCATCACCATCAGGATCGCCATTCTCTCCCAGCCCATCATTATCTTTAAGTCCTAGGCCATCACCATCACCATCACCAGGTCCATCACCATTCAGCATATCTCCACCTCAACTAACTCCCACCAGTCTATACTTGCCGGAAGTTCTGGAAGAGCAAAAGAAGAAAAAGAAAAGAGTCAAGGGAAGAAAGCTAAGACCAATCCCCAAGCCATCACTTATTGGATTGCAGGAGTTCCAGGCAACAGGTTTCACCGTCAAGACATCACCTAGAATCACATTGGGCGGAGTTCGTTTCGTCACAAAGGAACAGGAGAAAGTTCTTCAGAGTCTTGGAAAAGTTAATTTTTAATGGAGGAAAAAATGGGAAAAGGAATTGTTTTAGGTAAAATAAAGGGAAGGAAAACAAGAGTTAGGTATCCTTCACTGATATACGGGGGGACAATCTCTCATACTTTTAGCTCATTTAAAGAAGCCAAGGAAAGTGTTTTAGGATTAGTTCCGTCACAAAGAAGAAGAGCAAAATTCATAAAATTATAAATTACCGAAGAGGGAAACAATGGAGAAAGGAAAAAAGAAAAAAGATTGGTATGCGGTCGGAAAGGATATTTTCACCGGATTCGGAAAGGTAAAGACATCCATATACGCTGCTCTGGATGAGTCCGACAGAAGGGCGGTGAGCAGAAGGACCTCTGAACTAAAGACCCTGCGGCAGGACATAGAGATTGAGAAATTAAAGAAGAAAAGAAGGGAGTTAAGGGGAACGTCAGGTTCTGATAATTTGGGATTCAAATTTTAACGGGAGCTACAAATGTCAAAAAGAAAACGAAGATTAGAAGATAATATTCTCGGCATCGGAAAGGCAAGTGTAGTTGGCGCAGGTTTAGCTTCAGGGCTTGGCGCAGTCGGAGGAGTATCAGCATCAGCCGGACAGCAAGGCATTCAAAGAGCAACAGCATTCCTTCCGGCAATAGGAACAGTGATTGGAGCGAAGATGTTAATCGATCAAGTCAGGAAACTAAAGCCAAAGAAGAAGGATTTAAACTTTGGATATTGAAAGGAGGTGATCATATGCACAAAAAGAGAGTAGGCGGATACCTTAGAAAAGTGAAGGGAAGAAAATCTAAGGTAAAAGTGAAATCCCATATGCGAAAGTATTACTGATACTGATGGGAAAAAACAATTTCCTTGATTTACTGGAACACAGGAAATCTCGGGGAGCCGAGATGCCTGTCCAAGAGGAGAAAGGACTAATTGTAAAACTAAGAAAAGTAACTATTAAGCGAGGGGATACCAATGAGTGACGAAGCACCTATTTACAATATGCCTTCTATGATGATTACAGAAGGATTGCTAAAGCAGCAGATTGATGCAGTAACAGAAATCACCGCAGTAGAGAACCATCTGTTGGGGAGAACGCCGTACAGAGATCCGCAGACAAACGAAGTAAAATTTCATGTGGATAAGACTAGAAGGCTAATCAACGAAAGGGGAATGAATTATCTAAGCTCAGAATTGAGGATACGGATAACAAAGATATTTCTTTTGTCGCATTTAGAGGATGATCACGTAGAGAATCTTACCATAGCGTTTGCCAAGAACATGAACAAGTCTCTGTTTGAGCATTGGGATGATTGGGAACTAAAAGCCAACTCAGATGCAAGCGCGATAACCGGCTTGATGCAGGACCTTTTCTTTGTGACACTAAGAAAATCAAGCATGGGAAAATATCTTGCTTACTTGAGGCATACGCAGAAGTTCAGCGAGATACAAAGCTTAACGGCGGAACAGGAACAATTGCCACAGCAGCAGGATGCTATGTCAAACATTCCAATAATCGGTGGGTATTTCAACAAGAGAAAGTGAAACACAAAATAATCCTAGCAGTAGTATTCATTTTTTTTTTAGGTTTGCTCAGCCAAGCATCTTCCTATAGATGGGAAGAGCCACCAGTTATTATCGGAAGTACTGGAAACTTAACAGGCGTAACAGGCACCGCGCCAGTTACATCGTCGGGAGGACTGGAACCAGACATAGCATTAAGTTTTCTCACACGATGGTTATTCAACAATGGAGGCAGCCTGGACTTCAACGAGACAAGACTGAATGGAACAATCGATGCAAAAGATACAAGCTCCGCATTATGGAACCAGTCAGGATCTAATGTATTTTTGTCTGATCTTAATAATAATGTTAGCATAGGGGGAACAAGTCCCGGAGCTAAATTAGTAGTTTGGGATTCAACAGATGTTACTTCAACAGGGGGAGGGGCATTGAGAATTGGAGGTTCTGATACAAAGTTAATAGCCATAGACAACAATGAAATACAAGCAATTTCCGATGGGGGAGCTGGAACATTGTTTTTAAATGATGACGGAGGAACTGTATCAGTACACAGTGTAACAGATGGTATATTCCAAGTAAATACAAATGATTTTTATATCTCAGCAGCAGGTGATATAGGAATCGGAACATCAACTCCAAATGGAAAATTATCTATTCAGAATGTAGGATCAAGTGATATAGTCAATTTGCTTACTTTTAGTGAAAATGAG
>SDBV01001798.1_pt1 | contig 32063 bp, 31 predicted proteins | sample 2277081 | NCBI WGS metagenome assembly SDBV01 (sample SAMN10402039, study PRJNA504765) | marine sediment metagenome | isolation source: marine sediment core GS10_PC15, 223 cmbsf | place: Arctic Ocean: Southern Knipovich Ridge | collected 2010 | reverse complement strand
CAAGCTCAACCTCAACGTGGGCGTCGGGTGTACCGGCGGTCGGCACAGGAGCGTGGCGTTCGCGCGCAGGCTCGCCGAGCACTTCGACAACAAGGGTCACCGATCGGCCGCGGTTCACAGGGACGCGGGCAAGCTCCAGAACTGATTGTCATAGAGATCTACCCTCAGCCGGAATTCAACTTCGGACACGAAGCTTCGTTGTGATACATGAGGGCCACGCATTCATTGCAGGGCTCACAAGGCGACTCGCTGATTTCACCTCTGTGAAGCCGTGCCACGAAATCCGGTTGCGCAATCAGCGGCCTGGCCATCCCCACGAAGTCGAAGCCCCTTGACAGCATATCCTCGATAACGGCCCTGGATTTGAGGCCTCCCACCAGCACGAGCGGCACCTTGACGCTCCGGCGAACCCTCTTGGCATCCTCCAGGAAGTACGCCTCCACAAACGGATATGTCTTGACTAAAAAGCGTCCGAACAAGACCAGTCCGACTTTGGCGAGCAACCTGCGCTCACCCTTCGCGAACTCCTTGTAAGGAGTGTCTCCCCGCATGACGTACATCGGTGTTTTGCTGACGAATCCGCCGCTCAGCACCAGAGCATCGATCCCATCTTCCTCCAGTATCTTCGCCACATGAATAGCCTCATCGACCTCCATCCCCCCCTTGTAGCCGTCTCGAAGATTCATCTTTGCGATGACCGCCATTTTGGGACCCGCCGCTTCCTTTACCCTGGCTACGACAAGCCTCGCGAACCGGGCGCGGTTTTCAATTGAACCGCCCCACTTGTCCCGCCGGCGATTGGTTTGACGGTTCAGGAACTGACTGATCAAGTATCCGTGACCCGCGTGAATCTCCACCGCGTCGAAGCCGGCCCTTTTGGCCAGGCGGGTCGACTCCGCGAACTGATCCGCGACCTCTTCGATATCAGCCTCCGTCATCGCTCTTGGCACCGCCAATCCGAATAAATTGAAAACCGCAGAGGGCGCGATGGGCCTCGCTCCGGAGACGTGACGATCGGACATGTTTCCGCAGTGGCCCAGCTGTATTGACGCGAGGGCGCCCGCCTCATGGACCGCCTCGGTGAGTTCCTTGAACTGTGGAACGATTGCTTCACGCATCCAGGCCTGATGAGAAAACGATCGGCCTTCGCGCGAGACCGAAACATACGCAACGGTCGTCATCCCGATATCCCCCGCCGCGACCGCGCGATGATACTCCACAAGCGAGCGGGACGGGACGCCTTTGGGGCACATCCCCTCGAATGCGGCGGATCGAATAGACCGGTTCCGCAACGTCAGCGGGCCGATCCGGCCGGGAGTAAAGAGCTTTGAGGTCATGGCGACGATCATTCGTCTTTTGGATATGAAGTCAAGGCGGACAAACATCATCCGCCGTTATCTGCCTATTCCAGAACGAAATCGTTGCAGATCACTTCCATCTTCTCCATGGCCTCGGTGAGCGCGTCGGCCATGATGGTGGTGCAGATGTCGGCGAAGACACCGTTGTCCGTGGTATCGATGCCGATGTAGTTGTACATGAAGTCCTTCATGCGGATGGCCTCGTGAGCGCCGGAGTAACTGGATTGTTCGCCGGTGCACGTCGAGGACGAAGAGTCGCAGGCCTGCGCGCCGGCGATGGTCACGAAAACATAGCGATCTTCGCCGCCGAATCGATTGTCCAGCATATCCTTGTAGCTCTGGAGCGGCTCGAGCAGGTAGTTGTCGAAGACGGGATCACCATCGTGACTCATACACTGGTCGTCCGGAATCCCCGTGATTTCCATGGAGGTCGTCGAGCAGTCGTCCTCATCGGTTATTACCACCGCGATGAAAAGGGCATTTCCCCTGAGGAATCCCTCGTTCGCGGCGCCTGCGGAGTCTTTTGCAAGGGCGAGTCCCAGGGCCTGCAGGGGCATCTCGTATGAGGGGCCGCCCGTGCCCACGGAAGCCAGACCGGGGAACTGGTTTGCGAGCTCGCTCGCGCTTCCTTCAATCCAGGGATCGGTACCCGAGGATGGCATGACCAGCTCTCCGTCCATCCCGGATTGAGGGGCCGGAATGGTAACCGAGCCCACCTGGAAAGTGATGTCCGCTGTCTTCCCGGTAGTGGTAACACCGATCCTGTAGCTGATGTTCGCGGCGTTATCGTTGCTGTATTCCGACAGGACGTCGATGAACTGCGGGAAAGCGGCTATCAGATCGCCCTGCTCGCAATCCATGGAAGCCGAGTCGTCGATGACGAACAGGATATCCATCTCTGTGCAGCCCACCCCGTATCCATCTGTGGTGGTATCCGTGTCCGAATCTGTGTCCGCGTCGGTGTCCGTGTCGGTATCGGTGTCCGTTCCGTCGCCGTCGGCGCGATCGTCCGATTGACATAAGAGCATCGACAACGCGATGACCCCCATAATAAAAATAAAAATAGTTACCTTCTTCATGGGCGCCTCCTTGTGCTCAGGCTTGCATCATAAAATTGTATACTAGAAAAAATCCTCGCGACAAATCACCACAAATTTGACCCGTGTGGGTGAGTATCCTACAATGTAAGATGACAGACTACAGGAGGGCGCAATGTACAAGCGTTACGAAATGCGGCGAATGGCTGGAGTTCCAATGGAGATCATCACATCAAAGACGGATCTGGCCATCGAGTTCGTCACCTGGGACGTTAGCCCCCGGGGCGCCTATCTGATGAGCGATACCACACCGAAGATAGGAGAACAGATCGTGTGCTCGTTCGACCTGGACGGCGAGACCCCCTACTGCTTCTTCGGAGAGGTATCCCGCGTCAATCAGGGTCGGCGCGCGTGTGATCGCGGACCCACGGGCTTTGGGATCAAGTTCACCGATCCCACGCCCATGGAGCGACTTAATCTCAGACACTCCCTGCGTGGGCTTGTGCCGACCATGCCGGCACCCAGGCGGGACAACGCGCTCACACGGGCCATGGGCTGGTCGTGAAGCACAATTGCAGGAGGACAATATGAAAAAGCGTTTTGAAGTTCGCCGGCTCGTCACCCAGCCCATGGAGATCATATCGTCCATCTGGGACGAGCCCATCGATTTCTATACCGGAGATCTGAGCCCACGGGGCACTTATGTCTTCAGCGAACTCATGCCCGACATGGGCGAGCACATCATCTGCTCGTTCAATCTGGGCGACAACCTGAACTTCGACTTCTTCGGGGAGATCGTGAGGATCAATATGCTCAGACGCAAGGCTGACGAAAACTACTATCCCGGGTTTGGTATTCAATTCACGGATGCCGGGCCCCTGGACCGCCTGAGGATGAGGAACGCCCTGTGCGGCACTCCTCCTCCGGTTCCCACTATGCGCCGTATCCCCGCGTCGGGGAGGCGCGTGGGATACCCGATGGTGGAGCGCAGGAACACGGAGACCCGACCTTCACTGTAGGTTTCCCCGGCTCACAGGGCCGTGTAGACCAGATCCACCCCGAAAAAAGCCTCTTGGCAAATGTTATTACCGTGTTACCGGTCTTTTCGGGTTTTCCGTTGCGTGACCTCTGCGGACGCGGTTCTCCTGCCGGATCACCTCCACGCCGTCCCACACGGTGGTAACCCCGACGATGCCCAGGACCGCAGACAGCAGATCGCTCGATAAAAAAAACGAAGCGGTCAGAATTCCGGCTCCAAGAAAGAAAAACGGTATGGCCGGGACGATGCCGAAGAGGTAGTTGACCTTCCTCACCATCACGTGCCCCAGTCCGATTGTGACCACGGTGATCGCGGCTAGAACCGGGCCTGCCCATTCGACGGTCATGGTGATTCCCCGCGTCTCTTTTTGGGATTGGCCGGAAAGATTCCGTTTCTCACCCGTTTTTCCTGATCCGGCAACTCTGTGGCGCCCCAGATTATTGTGCCCCCCAGGATGCCGACGACGGCCGAGGCGGTGAAGCCGGGCACAATCAGCGAGGCGAGCACGACAACTCCACCGAGTATACCCACGGGCCAGGCCAGGTGCGCGCCCACGTGGTACTCGAGTTTGATCACCCACAGGAACCCAAGGCCGACGGCCGCCAGAGTGATGCACGCGAATATGAAGCCGGTGAAATTCATGACGGCTTATCTCCCGTTTGATTGACTGTCGAATCGACTGTCCTCATCACCTTGCTTGCGATTTCGGGTGCTTGCGCAATGCAGTGGTTGACACTGATTCCCCCGTACGAGCTGCCGCTGACGAACACTCCGGTGTGACCGGCAAGCAGTTCTTCAATGCGCTCCACACGCGCCGTGTGACCGGGGGTGTACTGGGCGATACCCTTCTCGTGTTTGAAGATCCAGCGTTTCACGGGCTCGGCGGTCAGGTCCATGGTTTTTCTCAGGTCCTCGGCCACCAGATCCATCAGGCCCTGGTCGTCGATCTCGATAGCAGCCGGATCATGCGCGCCGCCTACCATGGTGCGCAACAGCACGTGATCGTCAGGCGCCCTTCCATCCCAGATGGATGAGGTCCACAGGCAACCCAGGATGCGCACCCCGTGACCGCGTGGGACGAGAAAACCGAAACCGTGCGGTTGTCGGCCCACATCCTTCAGTTTGTATGCTGTTGCGACCACGGTAATGGCGGCGGTCGGGATCATTCCCAGAACCGATGACAGCTCCGGATCCAGACGGCCGACGATCTCACTCGACGCAAAGGCCGGCCCGGCGAGAACCACGGCATTCGCGAAACAGGTCTCGCCGCGCTCGTCGATGATGCGATAACCGTGGGGCTCCCTCTTCTCCAGGGCTTTTATCCTGACCCCGGTCTTGAGGGAGGGACCCAATCGAAAAGCCAGCTCGCGCGAAAGCTCATCGAAGCCGTCCTTGAACGACGTGAGTGTGCCGCCCGGGCCGGCGGGACCAGCCGCCTTCTTCGAGGATGCTACGTTCTCGGCCGCTTCCTTCTTTCGCTTTTTCGCAAGGCCGATCATTGCCTTGACCAACCCGCCGTATTCCGACTCCATGGCCGCCATCTTCGGGAACGCCGCAAACAACTCCAGCTCCCTGGCGTTGCCGGCAAACACGCCGGATACCATGGCGTCCACCAGGGTCGCCGCGGCATCTTTCCCTATCCGGCGCGCGGCAAAGTCGAACACGCGCTCTTCTTTGAAACCACCCTTTTTGATAAACGGCTCCATGAATACTCGCAACCTGCCGCGAAGTGAGAGCATGCCGGATACGAGCATTCCTCCCGGTCCGGTGGGCAGTTTGCGAAGCTTTCCCCCGCAAAAAAGGTATCGAACCGCCGACGCCTCGTTGCTGACAAGGAGTCGATCCTCGATGTCCAGGCTACGGACCAGATCGAACGTAGGAGGCGAGTTGTCGAGAAAGCCGTTGGGTCCGGTCTCCAACACGAAAGATCCGTCGCGCTCGGTTTTCACGTTGCCGCCGGCCTGCGCATCGGCCTCGAAAACGACGAGATCCTCGTGTGGCAAACCGAGCGACACGAGCTCCCAACCGATGGCGAGGCCAGAGATCCCTCCACCGACGATAGCCACCCTCGCCACTATACGGTCCTCGAAAAGATCCGGCCGTCGCCGTTCTTCTTCTTGAGGTAGGCATCGAAAACCATGCAGACGTTTCGCACGAACAGTCTTCCGAGGGGCAACACCTCCACGCCGTCTTGTTCAATGGAGACGAACCCCTGTTCCGCCTGACCACCGGGCGCGCGAAGCTCGTCGATCTCAGGCCGAAAGTGCTTGTGAAAATCCATACCGAACAGCTGTGAGACTTCCTTTGCGTTCACGTGGAAGTTGCACATCAGCTCGGTGATCACATGCCGTCGGATCCGGTCGTCTTCGCTCAGCACATAGCCCCGCTCTATGGGGAATCGACCCTCGTCGATGGCCCGGTAGTATTGGGGGGCCTTCTTTACGTTTTGCGCAAACGCGTCGCAAAGCGAGCCGATGGATGAGACCCCCAGACCGACCATGTCGGGAGCTCTGTGTACGGTGTATCCCATGAAGTTACGATGGAGCTTGCGCTTTGTGGATGCCTGTCCCAGTTCATCGTCGGGCAACGCAAAATGATCCATCCCTATCTGCACGTAGCCCGCGCCGAGGAAGGCGCGTATGGCCAGCGCAAAGAGCGCGAACTTGGTCTCCCTGTCCGGCAGGTAATCGACCGGCAGCTTCTTCTGGTTTCTCTTAATCCAGGGAACGTACGCGAATGAATACACCGCCACTCGTTCGGGGCGCATCTCGATCACCGTATCGAGCGTGTCGGCGAAGTTGGTTGGGTTCTGGTGCGGTAATCCATAAATGAGATCGATGTTCACCGACCCGAAACCGAGATCTCTCGCCGCGTCGAGCAGGAGCCTTGTCTGCTCCACCGACTGGGCGCGGCGCACTGCCTCGAGCACCTTGGGCGTGAAGTCCTGCACGCCGATGCTGAGGCGATTGAACCCTATCTCTCGTGCCGCCTCCAGCTGCTCGACCGTTGTCACCTCGGGATCGATTTCGATGGCCACCTCGGCTCGCGGCGCTATGTCGAAGTGGTCGGTAACCTTGCTCATCAACGCCTTCATCTGGGCGATGTCCAGATATGTCGGCGTTCCGCCGCCCCAGTGGTACTGAAGCAGTGTGCGTCGGTCGGGCAGCGCGGATGCCAGGAGATCGATCTCCTTGAACAGGTAATCCAGGTATTTTCGCACCGGCTCGCGACGCCTGGAAATGATCACGTTGCATCCGCAGAAACTGCACCTTCGCTCACAAAAAGGTATGTGAACATATAGAGAGAGCGGATCCGAGCCGCGCTCGTTTGCCTGCGCCAGGCGCTCCTCGTAATGCCCGGCCGTGAACCGATCATCGAACTCGACCGCAGTCGGGTACGAGGTGTACCTGGGGCCGGGTCGATCGTGCCTGGCAAGCAAGTCGGGCGTTACGCGGTCCAACGGCATCCTGTCGGCGGCGTCCATGTTACGCTTCCTTTACCAGGGACAGGCGCTTGACGGTTTCGACCATATAGGATGCGTTCTCCTCCGGAGTGGGCGGGAGGATGCCGTGGCTCAGGTTGAAGATATGCCCCCTGTCTCCCGGGGCGTCTTTGAGCACGCGTTTCACACCCCTGTGGATGGATTCCCTGGATCCGAGCAGCACGGTGGAATCCAGGTTGCCCTGCAGCGAAGGTCCCGGGCCGATCATCTCGGCTACAGTGCTCAAGGGCAGCTTGTCGTCCACGGATATCACGTCCGCGCCTGTGGACGACAAAAGATCCAGCACATGGGCAGCGTCGCGAATGAAATATATCACCGGAACAGAGGGCCGCTTTATTCGTTCAATCAGCTGGGTTACCGGCTCAAGCACGAACTCGCGGTAGATGCGTCGGGACATGTTCCCGGCCCAGGTGTCGAAGATCTGGATCGCCTGAACACCCGCGTCAATCTGGGCGTTCAGGTAGTCAGCCTGAGTGTCGACCAGAAATGACATGAGCTTCTTCGCACTTTTGGGCTCTTCGTGAAAAAGCCCCTTCAGGTGCATGAAGTTCTTTGATCCGCCGCCTTCCACCACATATGCCGCCAGGGTGAGCGGCGCTCCTCCGAAACCGATGAGAGGGATCCTTCCATCGATCTCCCTCAGGATGGACTTCACTGCTTCAAGGACGAAACCGAGATCGCTCAAGGGGTCGATGCGACGAAGCGCGTCGATATCAGCACTGGTCCTCACGGGTTTTGCCAGTTGCGGTCCCGGGTTGAAATCCACGTCGAGCCCCATGGCCGGCAACCCCACCAGGATATCGCTGAACAAAATGGCCGCGTCCACACCGAGACGATCAATGGGCTGCATGGTGACCATGGTTGCCAACTCGGGCGTGCGACAGACAGTCCAGAAGCTGTGCTTTGCGCGCACCTCTCGGTACTGTGCCATGTAGCGTCCCGCCTGGCGCATGATCCAGACGGGTGTTCGCTCGACCGCCTCACCCATACAGGCCCTCAAGAAAAGGTCATTCAAGATTCACACTCCTTTCGCCCTTTGAGCTTCGACCGTTTTCTTGAAAGCAATACGAAGCGCTGTCGCGGTCGAGTCGAGTACTTCGTCGGTATGCGCATCGGATACGAACAGTGACTCGAACGCGGACGGCGCTATTGAAACCCCGCTTTTGAGCAGGGCGTTGAAAAAGATCACGAACCTCTTGGAATCGGAGGCCGTCACCGCCTCATAGGAGTTGACGGGTCCTTCATTGAAGAAGAAGCCGAGCATGCTGCCCACTCGGTTGACCGTGAGCGGAACTCCGGCATCCCTTGCGGCCGACTCGAGATTCTCCGCCATCTTGCGGCCCTTGTCCTCGAGCCGAAGGTAGATGGACGGATCGCCATTCAACCGATGAAGCGTGGCGAGACCGGCAGCCATGGCGAGCGGGTTGCCCGAGAGCGTACCGGCCTGGTACACCGGACCGACCGGAGAGATCTTCTCCATGATGTCTGCGCGACCGCCGTACGCGCCAACCGGCAGGCCTCCTCCGAGCACCTTGCCCAGGGTTGTCAGATCGGCCTTGACGCCGAACCGCTCCTGGGCGCCGCCCGGTGCCACCCGGAATCCGGTGATCACTTCGTCGAAAACGAGCAGGGCCTCGTACTTGTCGCACAAGTCCCGCAGGCCCTCGAGGAAGCCGTCGGCGGGCGGAACGCAACCCATGTTACCGGCCACCGGCTCGACGATTACCGCCGCGATGTCATCCCCATGAGCCTCGAACTGCTCGGCTACGGTCTCGAGGTCGTTGTAGGCGGCTATCAGCGTGTCAGAAACTGTGGTTTCGGTAACACCGGGGGAGTTTGGAACACCGAAAGTGGCAGCGCCCGAACCGGCCTTGATGAGGAACGCGTCGGCGTGGCCGTGGTAGCAACCCTCGAACTTGACGATCTTTGAGCGTCCCGTGAAACCGCGGGCGAGCCGAACCGCGCTCATGGTTGCCTCGGTTCCGGAGTTGACCATTCGTACCAACTCCACCGACGGCATCATCCTGCACACCTCCTGCGCCAGGGTGATCTCGCCTTCGTGTGGAGCGCCGAACGAGGTTCCTTTGCGGGCGGCGGATATCACTGCCTCCACCACGTCGGGAGGAGAATGACCCAGAATGAGCGGGCCCCACGAGCACACGTAATCGATGTACCGGTTGCCGTCCGCATCCCACACGTACGGCCCTTCCGCGCGATCGACGAAGAACGGTTGTCCTCCCACCGCGTTGAATGCCCTGACCGGAGAGTTGACGCCTCCGGGAAGCAACTTCACGGCTCGCTCGAAAAGCTCAACGCTCCTCATGCCGGCTTTCCATTGACTCGAATCGCTCATGAACCCATCCCTTTCAGCAGTCGGGCTGCGTCCTTTGCAAAGTATGTGAGGATGATATCCGCGCCGGCGCGTCTGATGGACAGCAGGATCTCGGCGGCGACCCGGTCGTGATCTATCCAGCCCTTTTCCGCCGCCGCCTTTACCATGGCGAACTCTCCGGACACGTTGTACGCGGCAACCGGAACATTGAACTCTTCCTTGACGCGCCTGATGACGTCGAGGTACGGCAACGCCGGTTTCACCATCACGATGTCGGCGCCTTCCTCCAGATCGAGCGCCACCTCTCTCAAGGCCTCCCGGGCATTGGCGGGATCCATCTGGTAACCGCGACGATCTCCAAACTGGGGAGCGGATTCTGCGGCCTCCCTGAAAGGTCCGTAGAAGGCGGAGGCGTACTTGGCCGCGTACGAGACAATAGGCAAGTGCGTGAATCCGGCGCCGTCAAGTCCTTTTCGGATGGCGCCCACGCGTCCGTCCATCATGTCCGATGGAGCGATGACGTCTGCTCCGGCTTCAGCGTAGACCACGGCGGCCTGCGTCAGCAGCGGCAAGGTTGCATCGTTGTCCACCTCGCCGTTCACGATGACGCCGCAGTGGCCGTGATCCGTGTACTCGCAAAGACAGACGTCACCCCAGACCTGAAGCTCGGGAAGCTCCTTCTTGAGCGCGCGAATTGCCATGGGTACGACACCGTCCGGATGATATCCTTCCGAACCTACCTCGTCCTTCTTTTTGGGAATACCGAACAAGATGACTCCGGGAACTCCGGCTTCGTATGCCTGTGCGGCCTCCTTGATCAGAAGGTCAACCGAAAGCTGAGCACAGCCCGGCATGGCCGAGATGTCCTTTCTTACGCCGGTTCCGTGGGTCACGAACATCGGGTAGATGAGACGACCCACTCCGATCTCCGTCTCCCGTACCATCTTTCGCATGGAGGCGCTCCCTCTCAGGCGGCGTGGTCTATTGGTTGGAAAGCTCATGTTGTCGTCCTCCCTTCCTTTCTGATGTGTTTCCAGGCTTCCACGACTGCATCGAGGAGGCCGATGTCGTTCTGTGTTCGCGCCTCTGAAACCCAACCCGCGCCAAGCTCGAGTAGAGCCGTCGTCGTGGTGGGTCCGATACTCACCGGCTGTATTCTCGCGAGAGAATCGGTCGTGTTTGCGAAAAGGCTTGCGAAGTTTCTTGACCCTGAGGGGCTCGTGAAGACCACGATGTCAAATTCCGCTTCGCCGAGGTTCTCCAAGTCGGTTCTCGGCGCAACCACGCGATAGGCCTCCACCATGGCGACGGACATCGCACCCGCGGCCATTGCTCTTGTTGAAAACTCATCACGGGCAAGATTCGAGCAGGGATATGCGATGGCCTTTCCCTCAATCCGGCCAAGAGCAATGAGATCGCCGACCAGGTCACCCGCGCCAGCGCCCCGGGATACGAGATCGACGGGCCAGCCGTTTCGCTCTATCTCAGCCGCTGTGGAAGCGCCGACCGCCGCAATACAAGGCCTGGATGTCGCGGTTACCGGCAAGTCATGAAGGAACGCCCGCGCCGCGCGTCGGCTTGTCAGTGCTATCCAGTCGAAATCGGTTACCCGGCTTCTCATTTGCGCCAACGGGCGCGGATCTGACGGCTCCTGGAATTCGATCATCGGAATGCACTCGACCGAACCGCCGAGCGATTCAATTTGTCGGGCAAGGTCTCGCGAATCGTCCTTCTCTCGGGTCAGAAGAACCCGCGCACCTTCCACAAGACCGGTCATGAGCGCACCACGGAGAGGATCTTCTCGGCGCCCCTCGACAGAAGCTCACGAGCAAGTAGCGCGCCTACCTCTTCGGGGTCTCCACCTGCCGCCTCGCCTCTGACAACCTGCTTTCCGTCGAGGCTCAGGACCACTCCACTCAAGTGGATCCCGTCGTCTTCGACCGTGGCTATGGCCCCGAGCGGGACGTGACATCCGCCCTCCATCACTCCGAGGAAGGTTCTCTCCGCGGTGGTGACTAGGCGGGTTTCCCGGTGATCCAGGGCTGAAAGGATCTCGGCGATCTCATCGTCGGATCGGATCTCCACGGCTACCGCTCCCTGAGCAGGCGCGGGAAGGAACCGGTCCAGGGCGAGTATCTCGGTGGCGTGCCTATCCAGCTCGAGTCGCTTGAGTCCCGCCAGAGCCATGACGGTTCCGTCGATCGGCTCACCGGCCGGCTCGTTGCCCTCGTCTATCCGCGCACCGGCGGCGCGCAACCGTGTCGGCACGTTACCTCTCAGATCCACGATCTCGAGATCCGGCCTCAGGTGCATGAGCTGGGCGCGCCTCCTCAGGCTCGACGTGCCGATCCTCGCCTTGCTGTGCAACCGGCTCAGATCACGACCATCTCTGGAGATCAGCACGTCGCGCGGATCTTCACGTTCGAGGATCGCGCCGATGGTCAATCCATCCGGCAGGTTCGTCGCCAAATCCTTGAAGCTGTGAACCGCAATATCGCAGCGTCCGTCAAGAAGCGCATCTTCTATCTCCTTTGTGAAAACACCCACTCGCCCCAGCCCCACCAGCGATGTCGCCTTGTCCCTGTCACCAAGGGTCGCGATCCCCACGACCTCCACCTCAAGACCCGGGGAGTTCTCCCGCAGGAGGTAGGCCACCCTTTGCGCCTGCCAAACAGCCAGGCGGCTCTTGCGCGTTCCAATGCGTATAGTTTTTCTCATCGGCGTCGGTCACCCTTCCCGTTGAAATTGAGCCGGTCCAAACCGAAGAGTTTCCTGGACCAGGCGATGCGCTCGGGATTGGATTCCCGGGCCATGGAACGGATTTCCAGCGTGGGCCAATGCAGGAGCTTGTTCATGAGATCGCCAACCATTCGCCGCGCCACGAGAAGATCCTCTTCGCTGAACTTCCCGGCGAAGCGTTCGATCTCGGAGTCGCCGAGGCTTTCATAGTGCCGCCGAAGCTCCTTGATGAGGGGCCCCACCTCGAGCGTGGATTGCCGGGCGAAGAAGGCGTCAGCCTCCTCTCCGATTATGTCCTCGACCGCCGGGATCTCCTTTTCGCGACGGCGCAGGCTCCTGTCCACGATCGTGCGCAGATCATTCATATCGTTGAGGAAGACGTTATTCAGATCGCCCACCTCGGGCTCCACGTTGTGGGGCAGGGAGATATCCACGATCAGAAGCATGCGCGATCCACGACTCTTCATCGCCTCGACTACCATGCCCACCTCGATCAGCGGCGCCTTCGCACTGGTGGCGCACACAACCACGTCCACCAGTGGAAGCACCTGAACAATCCCATCGAGAGAAACCGCGCTGGCGCAGAAGTCCTTCGCTACATTTTGCGCGGTTGCGATGGTCCGGTTGGCGATGAACAGCTCCCTTGCGCCTTGGTGTTTGAAATGGCGAGAAAGCAATCGTCCGGTTTCACCCGCGCCTACAACGAGAATGGACCGCCTGCTCAAGTCACCGAAGATCCGGTGCGCAAGGTGTACGGACGCCGAAGCTACCGACGTGGTTCCCGCGCTGATATCGGTCTCCGTGCGGGCACGCTTGCTGGCGTGAAACGTAGCGGAAAAGAGCTGAGTTAAAAAACTGCCGGCCGTTCCGATCTCCCGGGCAAGCTCGAACGCATCCTGAACCTGGCCCGCGATCTCGGTCTCTCCGACCATCAGCGATTCCAGACCGCATGTGGTCCTCAACAAGTGATCGACCACATCGCGCTCCCTCTTGACATAGACATGCTCGGAACCAATACCTTCGTTCCCTCGCGAGAGACCCGCCAGCCACTGTTCGAGGTTCGATCCGATCCGATCCGGCTCCCGCGATGCGGCGTAGATCTCGGTTCGGTTACACGTGGAAAGGAGCACGACCTCGTCGAGGCCCTCGTCTTCCTTGAGACCGGGAAGGCGCTCACGGATTTCATCGCGCGTAAGGGAGAGCGACTCGAGCAGGTTCAAAGGAGTGAGACGATGGCTCGATCCCACGAGGATGAGTTCTCGTTTCGCCATGCCTCTATGCTCCGAACTCATGCCAGCTCGCGAGCAGCACGTTGACCACCGCGCTCGACAATACCATTACAGCGAAACCCGTCAGCATCAGGATCGCCACATGGCGATTCGACCACTTGAAAACATAGTGGGCTGCAAGCGAGAAACCGAAAATCGCCCAGAAGACGAATACGCTGATCACCCTGGCATTGAACAGGTCGCCGGGATACTTGTCCAGAGCCCAGAGCATGCCGATGACGATTGAGATAGTCAAAAAGATGAAACCCACAAATGTGGAGCCCCTGTTCATTCGGGCGAGCGTCGTGAGCGACGGCAGCCTGTCAAACAGCAGGCCGAACTTCTTTTTTTGAAGCACACGATGGAGAAGCAGAAGCATGATGCCGTACACGGCCGACAGGAAGAAGGCACAGTAGGCCAGTGTGATCGAGCCCGTGTGGAAACCGAACCACGCGTCTTGCAAGATCGGCTTGATCTCATCTGTAGGACCGATGCCGATGGCCGAGGATATTTGAATCAGGAATACGAACGGCAATACAAATGCACCGGTCGATTTGTTTCTCCTCCACAACTCTACAACCAGGTAGACAATAGCCAGGGCCAACGCCGTCACCGAGAGAATTTCATAGATGCTCGCCATCGGGTGGTGGCGAAAATGGATGCCGCGCAGAACATTGTAGACGGTGTGAATCAGCACCGAGCCCACGAGAAACGGTGCGGTGAGCCGGCCGGCGATCCTGTTGCTTTTAAGAAAATGAACAAGGTAATTTAAAAAAGTTCCCGCGTATAAAGCTGGAACAAGAAAACGTAATATCTGTAACGCAGCGTCCATATTTATGTGACCGTGTCACCGGGCTCGAGGTCGCCGTCGAACTCGGCTATGCAGAGTCGGTCATCCCCTCCCCCGCCACCGGCGAGCACCATTCCCTCGGAGATGCCGAACTTCATTTTTCGGGGCTTCAAGTTGGCCACCACTATGACCTTGGTGCCCACGAGATCATGCGGTTGTGCGTAGTGGGATTTTATCCCGGCGAAGATCTGCCTGGGCTTCTCCTCTCCCAGATCGACCATCAGGCGAACCAGTTTCTTCGAGCCCTCCACGTGATGTCCCTCCCGGATGATGCCCACGCGCAGATCGACCCTGGAGAAGTCGTCGATGGTCACTTCGTCCCTGATGGGCTCCGGATCGTCACTCCCGGCTTTCTCCTTTGCGCCCCTGGAAGCCTCGACCGATTCGAGCACTTCCTTCAGCTTCTTCTCGTCTATCCGCGGGAACAGGCGCGGGACATCACCTAGTTCGTAACCAGATTTCAGCCCGCCCCATCCCGCAAGCTCCTCGAATGGAACCGAACCGTCCAGGGGTCGCTGCTCTCCCAGGTAGGCGAGGATCTGTGCGCACTTCTTCGGCATGATGGGCGACAGGAGCACCGCGGATATCCTCACGACCTCCAGGGCGGTGTACAAAACAAGCTTCAATAGCTTCTGCGACTCGACATCATCAGATTTTGCGAGTTTCCAAGGTTCGAGTTCGTTGATGTACCAGTCGGTGGAGGTCAGCAGCCCGCGTATCCGTTCGATGGCAAGGTGGAACTGACGATTCTTGAAAGCCTGCTGATAGCTGGGGCCGAAAAGCTGCGTGTTCTCCAATCCCTCATCTAAAAGAGCATCAGGGGACAGATTGGGATTTACTAGCTTCTCTGAGTACCTGATTATCGAATTTGCAAAACCACCGTTACTTCCATAGGGTGGTGGTTCAATCCTCTCTGGTATCACACCTCCCAGGTTCTTCTTCACGATGGCTGCGGTGCGCGACAAAAGGTTGCCCAGTCCGTTCGCCAGATCCGAGTTGTAGCGCTCCACGAACAGCTCGTAGGTGAATCCCGCATCCTTGCCGAACTTCATCTCCCGAAAGAAGAAGTAACGCAGGTTCTCTATTCCGAACTGCTCGTGGAAGACGAGCGGCCTCACCACGTTGCCCAGGCTCTTGGACATCTTCGACTCACCGGAGAGCCAGTAGCCGTGAACGTCGATATGTCTGGGAAGCGGGATGCCGGCGGCCATGAGCATGGTGGGCCAGTAGATCGCGTGGGTCTTGAGGATGTCCTTCGCGATGAAGTGATTGCACTCCTTCCAGTAACGGTCGAAGACATCATTTCCGGCGGCGTTCTTTTTGAGAGCGGACACATAGTTGAGCAACGCGTCGAACCACACGTAGGTCACGTACTTGTCGTCGAACGGCAGGTCGATGCCCCACTCGAGCCTGGTCTTGGGCCTGGAAATGCACAGATCCTCGAGGGGTTTCTTGAGAAAAGAGAGCACCTCGTTCCTGAACCGCACGGGCCTGATCCATTCAGAGTTCTTTTCGATGTGTTCGATGAGCTGTTGCCGATACTTGCCCATCCTGAAGAAGTAGTTGGATTCCTTGACCTCCACGGGCTCCACCTCGTGGTCCGGGCACTTGCCGTCCACGATCTCCACCTCGGTCAGATATCGCTCGCAGTCCACGCAGTAGAGGCCGGTGTACTGATCGAAGTAGATATCCCCCGAGTCGTGAACTCGTTTGAGAATCTCTTGCACGAACTCCTTGTGGCGCGGCTCGGTAGTGCGGATGAAGTCATCGTTGCAAAAATCGATCTGTTTCCAGTTGTCCTCGAAGATGCCCGCCATCCGGTCGACGAACTCCTGAGTGTCCACGCCGGCCTTGCGCGCAGCCTTCACAATCTTCTCGCCGTGCTCGTCCGTGCCGGTCAGGAAGTAGACATGGTCACCCATCATCTTGTGAAATCGTTTGACGGTGTCCGCCAACGCCGTCGTATAGAGGTGGCCGATATGCGGCTGCGCGTTGACGTAGTACAGGGGCGTTGTGATGTAGATAGTGCGAGCCATGGGACCTCTGATTTTCTGTGGCGGGGGGGAGACTTGAACTCCCGACCTCCGGGTTATGAATCCGGCGCTCTAACCTGCTGAGCTACCCTGCCGCGTCGCCTTTTTTCGACAAGAAAAGACGAATAGTTTTCTAAGTTATAACAAAGGGACGGTCAAGCATGGGGGGGATAGAGGATTTTGTCATCGGGCCATCCGGAGCAGGACAAGCGTCACGCCGGTTTTTGATCGTAGGGCGTGGGGTAGGGTTCAGAACGTGCCCATGACACCCAGGCCCGGAGCGAACGACCGATTGTCGCCCACGCGGTTCCCAAAAACGAGCGGAACGACCGAAAGGCGCGGCTTCACCCTGGCGTCTGCGCGGTAGAAATCTCTTCTCCACAGTGTACGGAACAGGGCGATGTCGAGGATGTCGCTCGTTATGGCGAAACTAAAAAGGAAGACGCTGGAAGCAAGGGAACCCCAGGCTTGCATGTCGGAGACTTCGTCTTTGTAGTCGGAGAGTTCGACCGCCGCTCCGATGTAAAGCCCAAGGGTGACGGCTGTAAACAGCCAGCTGATGACGACCATATTCGCCCTCGGCGAAAGCCCCGCTTCCATGTACGCACGATGTCTCGCCGTGTGAGCCGCCGTGGAAATGACACTCCCCAGGGTGAAGACGCCCCCCGAAACCAACATCACCGGGAACCACTTATCCGTGCTGGAGGACGACTGTCCGAATATAATGACTAGGCTTACCCCTAAGGCGCCCGCGAACCCCAGAGCCTCGATCAACGTTCCAGTGAAGATCCCTGTCTGGGCGACGGTTTTATGGTTTTCGTCGTCTTCATCTTCCGCGACAGGTTCCAGGGTGTTGGTTTCGACAGTGGGCGCTTCTTTCATCGAGGAATCCGCCGCACGATCCCCCGCGCCAGGCAGGATCGTTTTCCCGCGCTTTTCGATGATCGCTCAAGTCGGTGCGCGAAGGGCAGTAGATTGTCAGGTCTCCCGAAATCGACGTGTATCCCGCGAGGGTTGCAACGTCCGATTGTGTATTGATCTCGAAATCGCCGCTGTACGTCCCTAAGGGGCAATCAGTATCGGTACCAGTGTCGGTATCGGTGTCTGTATCGGTGTCGGTATCGGCATCCGAGTCGGCATCGGCATCTGTGTCCGTATCGGTGTCGGTATCAGTGATCGCGGAAAGGCAAACAGACATCAACGCCTCATGATGTTTAGTGTCGCTCATGTTTGGACACTATCACGGTCCACCGTCAACACCAGCATCAGGCCCAGGGCAGTTAGCCGGAACCGGCGTGGGGCGTCATCGGTCCCAGCCCTTGGGGAGATGCCATTTTTCGAAGAGACAGCCGAATTTTCGGCTCAGTCAGCTGGAGAGAGCGTGAGTCCACCAAGGCTATGGCGGGCAGGCTTTCCCCTGCGAGGGGAAGGGGCCCTGCTCCGCTCGCCAGCGAGCTACAGCAGGGTGGCACGAAGATGGAGGCCGGCTTTAACTTTTAGTATTCCCCGCCCGGGCGAAGGCGGCGGTGAGGGTGTTCTCGAGGAGATAGGCGATGGTCATTGGACCGACGCCCCCCGGCACGGGCGTGATCCACGCCGCCCGCCGCGCCGCCTCCTCGAACTCCACATCTCCCACCAGCTTTCCTTCGTCGAGGCGGTTGATGCCCACGTCGATGACCACGGCGCCTTTCTTGATCCACTTCCCCTTGATCATCTCCGGGCGTCCCACGGCGGCTATGAGCACGTCGGCCCCGGAGACCACACCGGCGAGATCCCTCGTGCGGGAGTGGCACACGGTGACGGTGGCGTGTTCGCCCAGGAGCAGGTGCGCGACGGGCTTGCCGACTATGGTGGATCGTCCCACAACCACGGCGTTCTTTCCCACCAGGGATACCCCGGTCTCCTTGATCATCCGCATGCATCCCAGAGGGGTGCAGGGGACTAGCCCCGCCTGGCCCGCCACCAGCCTGCCCAGGTTGATGGGGTGAAAACCGTCCGCATCTTTTGCCGGATCGACAGCCTCGATGATTGTGTTCTCATCGATCTGTTCGGGGAGCGGCAGCTGGACAAGAATGCCGTCCACCTGTTCGTCGCCGTTGAGGCGGGCTATGAGCTCGAGCAGCTCCGCCTGTGTCGTCGATGCCGGCAAAAGGCGCTGGACGGAATCGATCCCGGCCTTCTTGCAAGCACGTTTTTTGTTGCGTACGTAAATCCGGCCGGCGGGGTCCTCCCCCACGAGCACAACGTGCAGGGCGGGTTTTCGACCGACATCGTCGAAAAATCTCTGCGCCTTCACCTTGACCTCTCCAGTGACGACGGCGGCGAGGTCTTTTCCGTTTATGGTGCTCATGCCTGTTTCTCCTTACCGGATTCCACGATGTTGTCACATTCGTATTGCCAATGTTCCCAAAAAATGCTTTTTCAGAAATCAGACTTCATTTGTCAATACCAACCGGGAGCTTGTGAGTGACCAGCGTTCTTCCCGATGTGACCATGGTCAGCGCCATCGACAACGTCGGTGCCAAGGAAAACGATCCCGGTACCGCGTTCATCGTCACCATCTACGGCGAGCATCTCGGCAAGCGGTTCGAGATCGCGCATGTTCCATTGGTCATCGGACGTTCGTCGGACTGCCCCGTTCATATCCTGGACGACAGCGCCTCGCGCCGGCATTGCAAGATCACGCCGAGCGAGAAGAGCATCATGGTGATGGATCTCAAGTCCACAAACGGCACCTACGTGAATGGTACTGCGGTTTCAGTGCGTCATCTCAAGAACGGGGACATCATCCAGGTGGGGCGCAGCATCTTCAAGTTCCTCGTCGGCGACGACATCGAAAGCGCCTACCACGAGGAGATCTACCGGCTAAAGACGGTGGATGGGTTGACCGGCGCATATAACAAGAGAACCTTCGACGAGGAGATACAAAGAGAACTCCATCGTTTCTACAGGTACAACAGGCCTCTTTCGCTTGTAATGTTCGACATTGATCGCTTCAAGGACACAAACGATACCTTCGGTCACCTGGCCGGGGACCGGGTACTCGGTGAGATCGGCGTGTTGATGGGTGAGGCGTGTCGCAAGGAGGACACCTTTTGCAGGTACGGGGGGGAAGAGTTCGCCATCCTCATGCCGGAGTTCAATCTCAAGCAGTGTATTTCCTTCGCCGAAGAGATCAGAGTGAAAGTGGAGGCCCACCTCTTCGAGTTCGACGGCGCGGTGATCCCCATTACCATCTCCGGCGGGGTTGCGGAAGCCGACCCCGGATTCGAGAGCCCGTCCGATTTCATTGCTGTCGCGGACAGGCATCTCTACGAGGCGAAGCACACCGGACGCAACAGGATCATGCCCGCGTAAACGAATTTTGCCCCTTACTCTGACGTGATGCACTCCGCCGGACACGCGTCCACGCAAGCATCGCACTCGGTGCACTCGCTTTCGTCGATGACGGCGATATCGTCTTTCATGGTGATACATTCTGCCGGACAGGCATCCACACACTCTTCACACCCTGTGCATTCTTCCTTGTCGATTTTCGGAATAGCCATTTTTCCCTCCGATGATGAATGGGTGCGCAACCGCCATTAAGATCGCTGTTCACCATGCCTTTTCGCAATTTGCCTACCACGACATAACGTCGCAAGCAATTATTTGTTTTTTGAGATATCCTGATCGATCCTATACTTTGCAACGACATGGGAAAAGGACGACGAAAAGCAAACGCCGACTCACATGTGCTGGCCGACGAGGTGGGGACCATGCGCCGTACGGCTCCAACCCGGATCGCTCTGGGATACCCGGCCCCCTACAAAGTCGCAGCGTCATCCCTTGGATATCAGGTCGTTTACCGCACCTGGAACGAGGTCCCGGCGGTCGCCTGTGAGCGGTTCTTCTCCGACTCGACCGGCAGCGGCAAAAAACCGCCCGTTACCCTGGAGAGCGGGTTTCCCATTCAATCGGCCCACGCGATAGCGTTCTCCGTCGCCAGCGAGATGGATATCATCGGGGTGGTGGCGTTGCTGGAGTCGTGCGGGCTTTCACCCCTGGCGGTTGCGCGTGGGAATGGTGTTGCGCCGGTAATCATCGGTGGTCCGTTGACCATCCTCGACCCGCGATTGGTCTCCCCGATCGCCGACGTGGTGGTGGTGGGCGAGGGTGAGGAAGCCCTCCCCGTGATCCGTGACGCGCTGGCCAATGCTCCGGACAAGCGAGCCTTCCTCACGAGCCTGGACGGCGCGGCTCCCGGGTTGTGGATCCCGTCGCTTAACGATGAACCTCCATTTGCCGCCCATGCGCCTTTAGATCTCATTCCGGCCTTCGCCGCCACCTGGTCGAAACGCGCCGAGTTGAAGGACCTGTTTCTTATCGAAGCGACTCGTGGATGTGAGAGGGCCTGCTCATTCTGTGTCATGTCCCGGCGCACGGATCAGGCGGGCCCCTTTCGCGCGGCTCCAGTCGAGCGCGTTCTGCGACACATCCCTGCAAATGCCCCCGGAGTCGGCCTTGTCGGTGCGGCGGTCACCGATCACCCGGACATCGAACAGATGGTGGACCTGATCGTCAGGAGAGGTCACCGGGTCTCCCTCTCCAGCATTCGCGCCGACCGGCTCACGGAACAGCTCACGCAAAGCCTCGTGGCCGGCGGGCTGAGATCCCTCACCCTTGCGGCGGACGGTTCGTCGGAAGATCTCCGCCGATCGATCAACAAGGGAATCACCAGGGATCACCTTCACCGGGCGGTCACCATCGCGGCGGCTCACGGGATCAGGCGTATCAAGCTCTACCTCATGGTCGGGCTCCCCTACGAGCAGGACGCGGACTTGGAGGAGCTTGCCGGACTGCTGAAGGATCTATCCGCGCATATGAGCGTGTCCATCGCCGTTCAGGCATTCGTGCCAAAACCGGGAACCCCGCTGGCGAGCGTCCCGATGCTGGACATTCCCACCATCCGGCACAGACTTCAGATGCTTCGCCGCCTGTTGGCCGGCAAGGTACGGGTGATCCCCACTTCACCCCGCTGGTCGTGGCTCGACTGGAAGATCGCGCACATGGGCGAGGGGGCCGCGCACGCGGCGATAGAAGCCCTCTCCCACGGGGGAACCTTCGCCGCCTGGAAGATGGCTATCGCAAATCAGGGAGGGGAGAAATCGTGACGTCATTCCACAAGCCAACGGACCGGATCCCCGATCTCCAGGATCTTCTCGTCGCGAGAAAGAGGATCTCCAGATGGGCGCACCTGACGCCCGTGGCGACCTGCGAGGGGATCGATCGCATGTCGGGAGCGAGGCTCTTCTTCAAGTGCGAGAACCTCCAGAAGGTGGGCGCCTTCAAGTTTCGCGGGGCGTCGAATGTGGTCCTCTCGCTCGGTGACGATGAGGCGTTGCGGGGGGTGGCGACTCATTCGTCCGGGAATCACGCGGGGGCTCTCGCCCTCGCGGCCGCACTACGTGGCATTTCGGCCCACGTGGTGATGCCCTCAAACTCGTCGGCGCCGAAGATGGCGGCGGTGCGTGGATACGGGGCAAAGATAATCGAATGCGAGCCGACACTGGTTTCCCGCGAGGAAACGCTGGACCGGGTTGTGGAGCGAACCGGCGCAGTCTTCGTTCACCCTTACGACAACTACGGCATAATCGCCGGCCAGGCCACTGCGGCCATGGAGTTGTTCGAACAGGTTTCGGATCTGGACGCGATCATCACCCCGGTGGGCGGAGGGGGGCTCCTTTCCGGCACCGCGCTGGCGGTAAAGCACCTTCGTCCCGAAACGAGAGTCATTGCCGGAGAGCCTCGGGGCGCCGACGATGCTTACCGGTCATTGCGTGAGGGGCGCATCGTTCCGTCCGTCGATCCGCGGACCATCGCCGACGGATTGCTGACCTCCCTGGGAGAGCGCAACTTCCCGATCATCCAGGAAAACGTGGAACGCATCATCACGATCGGTGAATCGGAAATCGTTCACGCCATGCGCATCGCATGGGAGCGCATGAAGATGATTATCGAACCGTCCTCGGCGGTTGCCCTCGCGGTCGTTCTTACAAACCCGGAGCTTTTTTCGGGGCTAAGGGTGGGGATCATCGTCTCCGGGGGCAACGTGGATCTGGACCGGCTGCCCTGGTGAAAGGGCACAGAACGCTGCGCGAACCCTACGAGCGAAAATCCAGGAATCGCCGTACAATTTCCCTCGCCAGTAGATCGTCCCTCGGAGTTTGAGCGAGCGCGGCGCGAAGGAGGTCCTCCTTTTCCGGCGCCTTCTCGATGAACCCCTCGAGCAGAAGCTTTCCATCCTCAGGCGTGATCTCCGGGTGGGGCTGGATCCCCCACACGGGATTCTCCCCGTATCGCATCGCCTGCACGGCGCACTGTCTGCTCTTTGCGATGATCTTCCAGGGCGCCGGCGGATCGATCACCTCGTCGAAGTGGGATACGAAAACATCGAACGGATTTTTCAAACCGCAAAAGAGTGGATCGTCCTCGATCACATCAATTGACGTCCACCCGAGCTCCGGCGCCGGCGAGCGCCTGACATACTGCGGTCCCGACAGGGTTTTCACGAGCATCTGGTGGCCGAAGCAACTCCCGAGCATCGGCACTCCCCGATCGATCGCTCTTCGTACGGCCTGCGACTCCACGTGGTGCCAGGTCTTCGGCTCCATGATCGATTCCTCAGATCCAGTCAGGATAATGTGGGTGTAGCCGCCCGGATCCGGGACCTCCTGTCCCGACGGGAGGTGTACCGAGTCGAATGGCGTGCCGTCGATCAGCACGCGCCAGTGATCCGTGGGGCGATACAAGTCGGGGAAGATCGAACCGTCGAGGATGAGCACTCTCGATTCACTCAATGTTTCACTCCCGTCAGCATCCGTTCTGCGAAAAATCACCTCCCGGCGTATCGGGACATTCGTCCTCGTCGTCCGGGATGCCGTCCTTGTCGTTGTCGTAGTCCGGGCATCCATCCCCGTCTTCGAACCCGTCCATGTCCTCTACCAGGAGAGGGCACTCGTCCGCTGCGCCGATCACCCCGTCTCCGTCCTCGTCGGGGAGCGCGGGGAGCCAGGTCAGCCTGATGCCCAAAGAGAAATCAGGGGCAGCTTCGCCCACCGGGCCGAATCCCGCGAACATGCCCAGCCGGTGAAGGCGATCAATCGGAAAGTCGACGACGACGCCAAGCCATACGGGGCGGTGCTCGCGCTTCGGCCACGGCCCGTCATCGGTCAAAATACCCACCGCTCCTTCGGATTCCAGGGACCAGACCACGTCGTTCTCCTGGGGAACGCGCAGGGCGAGACGCCAGACGATGTCGTCGTCCTGTTTGAACACCCGGTCGCCGACGACGGCCACGTGCTGTGGCCTGAGCCTGTACACCAGATTGAAAGAGAGACGCATTCCGAACACCTGGAAGGCGAACGCCGCGAACGGCTCGGCCGTAAACGCGCCCTCACCCATGAGCTTCTCGTGATCTCCGGTGGGCACCAACCCGGTGAATCCCAGGAGAACTCCCAACCCGCCTTCGCCGGCGCTTCGAATGCTCCACAACAGGGCCACCTTCAGATCGCCGATTCCGAAACCGTCTTTCGACATCCCCTCCAGCGCGCGCGGCCCCGGCTTTACCCCGACCTTTTCTTTGGATCCGGTCGTCCAACCCACGGGAAAACCGACCGCAAGCTCCAGATCCGCTGGAAATCCCAGCCCGAACACCAGGTCGGCCCGGGCCTGGGATGCGCGATCGGCCAGGCCGACGTCGTACTGCCAGCGCAACCCGGTGCTCGCGTGCCATGCCCACGTCGGAGCGGTGGTCGTGCCCTCGATGACATGGCCCCCGTCCGGAGCCAACGGCGGCTCGCCGAATCGCGGCACCGTCCAGCGGGGATCCTGGGCAACCGCCAAACCGGAAGGCAGTGTAAGAATGGCAAATAGACAGAGGGCAAGGGTTCGAGGTTGTTTCATGTGGGCATACTATCATCTGATCGGAGCGTTTGGGTAGACCTGGCTTGTTTTGGCGGCCTGAAAGGTTAAAACATACCAGCTCGGTGATGCAGCAAAACGACGAAAACATCGTCATCCTCGACCACCTCCACCAACCACCTGGGCTGCGGAAAAGAAACAGAAGTGATTGACTGCGTATGCAATCGAGGAGATAGACAGATTGATTGGGGTGTTTGGGTAGGCTATCTTCTAGTTGAATTCAGGGGGATGGAGGGGCGGAGGGACAAGCGTCATCATGTGTAGTCTTATTAGAATACGATGTCTCCGGCCCTCGAAATTCTAATAAGTAGTTAGGCACACCAGGTAGCAAAATAAGGAGCAGAATATGGTAGATGTAGTATCCAAGGTTAGCAGCGAACTGGGGCAGCCACAGCTCGAACCTGCTCTTGGGCGGGCCGCACGCCTTATTACGGGGCTCGTGGAGGAGGACGCCTACGTCGGCGACGTCTACTCGTTGAGCTACGCCGATGCACTCGTTCAGATCCACGACCATTACCGTGCGCGAGTTGGCGGCATCCCGGCCCTCTCGTTCCTGGTGGCAACCCGTGTCCCCCCGGCCGGGACGATCGACATTCGTGAGGAGGATGCTTCTGTGCTTCTACTGCGCGTGCTCGATCATGCCGATCTTCCCAATGCGGCGGAAGCACTACGGGTGCGGGTCGAGAACGCCCAGCGCGTAAGCGGCGAAATCGACAAGCATTGGGATGACCGGTCGGTGATGGATGCGACAACCCACAACATCCTGAGCTACGCAGGTATGCGGTGCCGCGTTCTCGGGACGTTCTACGTCACGAATATCGATATGGGCGAGGAGTCGAATTACGTACTCTCATTCGGTTGCGATGTTAGCAACTACTACCCGAACAAGGGTCTCAAGGTATACAAACCGCGCGGCGAGTTCCTTGAGCGGATTGTAAACTACCGAGACGCCGTCACGTACGGCGAACTCTCGGATGAAGCCGTCGTCATTGGGCGGGTACGGTACGCGTCCACGCATCGGCCGTTCCAGCAAGTCGCTAACGTGCCGGTCTCGATCATCCCGCGTGACCTCCTTGGTCAAAAGTCGGCACTCTTTGGTATGACGCGCACAGGGAAGTCGAACACGACCAAGGTGATGCTCAAGGCGATCTTCGAGCTTCGATGGCACGAAGAAATTCTACGCATCGGCCAGATCGTTTTCGACCCAAACGGAGAATACGCCAACGAAAACACGCAGGATGCACAAGGATCCGTGCCCACGGCGATCAAGAACGTGTGGTCTGGCGGTCCCGCGGACCAACACCCGACTCTCCAGAAGGACGTGGTAACATATGGGATCACGCCGCACCCAAACGATCCCGTTCGACGATTGATGAAACTCAATTTCTTCGTCGACGATAACTTGGAGATTGGGAAGAGCATCATCAACACGGCGCTGGGACCGGATCGGGCCTCAAAGTACATTGGTAACTTTTGCGACGTCCAGCTTGAAGCGCCCGACCCGAACGACCGTTCCGCGACCACGCGATTCAGCCGCAGAGTGCTCGCCTATCGTTCACTTCTCGTCAAAGCCGGGCTCCAGCCACCGCCCAATCTCCAACCTGTCACGAGGCGGTTGTTCAACCAGGATCTCCTCGGATCCCTGAACTCGGGCAACGGCAGCGACCCCGCTGGCTACACCAACTGTGCGACGATCCTTGGCAAGAACGACCCTACCTGGAGTGAGCTGGCTCAGGCCTTCGAGCTGCTCCGCAGCTTCATCCATGATCGCACCTCTGGATGGCAGACGTTCGACCAAGCGTATGTTCAGAACAGCAGTTCAGGCTCGTGGGCAGACGACGACCTCAAGAAAATTCTCGGGATGTACGAGTACCCGAACGGGTCGCGGCTGATCGGTCGGGTAAAGGCGCAGCACACGCAGACCACATCGACCGATTACGCTGAGGACATCTACAGTGAACTGGAGGCGGGGAAACTCGTCATCATCGACCAGTCGAGCGGCGATCCAGAGCTGAACAAGGCCGCCGCCGACCGAGTCATGTGGCGCATCTTCGAGCGTAACCAGGAGATCTTCCGAACCGCCAAAGAGCCTCCGGACATCCTCGTTTACGTTGAGGAGGCCCACAACATCCTGCCCTCGTCGAGAGAATTGGACACATCAGACGTGTGGGTCCGCACCGCCAAGGAGGGGGCCAAGTACCACATCGGGCTCGTGTACGCGACGCAGGAAGTTAGCTCCATCCAGCGCAACATCCTGCGGAACACCGCCAATTGGTTCATCGGGCACCTGAACAACACGGACGAGACACGGGAGATCCGCAAGTTCTATGACTTCGCCGACTTCGAGGGCAGCATCCTCAGGGCACAGGACAAGGGCTTCCTTCGGGTGAAGACACTCTCCAACCCGTACGTGGTCCCTGTGCAGATCGATCTTTTTCATATCGACTCAACTGACAAAGGTGGGGGTGTGTGATGCCGTACGAAGGGGAGTTCGCCGCGTACCGCGCGCTGCAACGAATCACGGAAACCGAACGCGTCCAGCAGCTCCTGCGCCGCGCACAGGTCTACACGCCAGGCGCATCGGGGCCGGCCATTACGCCGAGCGTGCCCCCTGCAGCGCCGGAACCGCTCCCCGAGTTCATCGTCGCGATCGATGGCAGCAACCAAGAGGTCGCCGTCAAGACTGGCTACCCCGGCGCCAAAGTTGGCTACCTCACAATCGCCAGCGTGCTTCTGGACCTCAGAGCCGTCGATCAGCTAGACGCAGCGCGACCCGTCGACCCAGTAGCGTTCAGGAAAACCGAGGATACCGCTACCATTGATGCGGCGCTTCCCGGCAGCAACGTCGTTACGCGCACCCACAACAGCGCCAAGGTTGCATTCCGGGAAGAACTCTACGAGGTCTTCCACAATGAGGTCGTCGACGCCCAGGACCGTGTGCCGCTCTTGGACACGTACGAAGCGCTACTGGCCCTAAAACCCACCACGCGACCTCAGAGCTGCCCATACAAAGAGCTTGGCTGCGACGAGAACTTCTTGATCAACCCTGGCCTCAATTCGTGCCCGTGTGCGAAGCGACTTCCCATCTGGTCGACAGATGCGCTTCGCATCCACGAGCGATTCCAAGACGTAGGCACAAACGGTGAAGCGTTCGGGGAGGTCATGCAGGTATGGGAGCGTCTTTTGCTTGTCCATCTGCTCCGCGCCATCGAGCGTCGGGAATTCCTCGCGCAGGCGCATCGCCTCGCCTTCTTCATCGACGGGCCACTGGCGATCTTTGGGCATCCTGCTTGGCTATCGGCCGCCATCTCGGCTGAACTCCAGCGCATCAACTCCAAGGTCAGGGAACTCACCGGACGAGATCTCGTCATCGTTGGTGTGGAAAAGACAGGCACCTTCGTCACCCACTTCGATGAGGTCGACCAAACCGAGGAGCCTGGGAAGGAGCGTTTTGATCCACGCAGTTACTTCCTTCCGACTGATGACTACATCAAACAGCGCATCATCTACTCGGATTCGCCAAAACGCTACGGAAAGGACACCTACTTCGGCCGCAAGTTCTTCTACAAGACCAAGAGCGGGGCACGGATTGTAGCCAACATCCCATTCCTCGAAGCGAGTCAAGACACGCTCGATTCGGACGACGTCCTGCTCTACCCTTCGTTTGCCACCGTCTGCGCGCTGCTGGACAAGCTCGTATCCTGCCGCTACCCGAATGCGCTTGCGCCTCTCGTTTCCGCGCACGCGCAAGCATCGATCCCGCTTCACCTAGGCGCGAAGGTGCTTGAACAACTCGCAAGCGCCTTGATGCGGGAGTCGTGATCGGTGATGGCGCGCACCTACCAGGATGCTGAGAGTCGCTGGGCCGGCGTGGGGCCGTATTATGCAATGTTCCCCGTGGAGTTCGCGGACGAGGTTGTGCGGACGCACACAAGTTATGGGGAAACTGTGCTCGATCCCTTCGCTGGGAGAGGAACGGCCATCTTCAGTGCCGCAACGCAGCAACGATACGGTATTGGCATCGAGATCAATCCCGTCGGCTACGTCTATGCCAAGGCGAAGCTTCGCGCTGCCAATCGAGAAGCCGTTGAACTACGCTTGGACGAATTCGGAGATCGCGCCGGGCAGTTCAAGGACAAGGCGGCGCATCTACCGCGCTTCTTTCACCGATGTTTCTCGCACAGGGTGCGCAGGTTCTTGCTTGCCACACGCGCAGGCCTAAACTGGCGTCGAAACAAGGTCGACCAAACGGTGACGGCCCTTCTGCTCGTCTACCTACATGGCAAGATGGGATCGGCCCTGTCGAACCAGATGCGACAGACCAAGTCGATGTCACCGCAGTATGCAGTGCGTTGGTGGGATGAGCACGATCTCGACCCCCCCGACATCGATCCCGTCGCTTTCGTGAAGGATCGTCTCGCTTGGCGCTACGCGAAGGGAACCCCTGAGACATCGAGCGGGCGTATGTACCTCGGCAACAGCATCGAGAAACTCGAACGTATTCACCAAGAGATACAGGGGGGCTCCCGAACCAAGGTAAACTTGCTGTTCACGTCGCCGCCCTACTACGCCATTACGAACTACCACTACGACCAGTGGCTCAGGCTCTGGCTGCTCGGCGGTCCCCCAAACGCGCTCCTTAAAGGCAACGGCCGAGGTGGGAAGTTCGAGTCACGTGATGGCTATCGTCGGCTCCTCGAGCGCGTCTTTACTAGGGCCGCCCGGTTACTGGAAGATGACGCCACTGTTTACGTACGCACGGACAGCCGTGAGTTTACGTACCGCACCACGCTCGCTGTTCTGCGCGACGTCTTCCCTGATAAGCACTTGGCCGAGGTTCATCGCCCGATGCTTAAACCGAGTCAGACGGCTCTTTTCGGGAAGGCGAACACACCAGCAGAGAAGAATGGCGAAGTTGACCTAATCCTCAGACCGTGATGATGTAGCCGATAGCGATGAAAGACCTACTGGCAGGATCGTACTATGGCACCGGCGACTAACAACGGCATGCAGCCGGCCAGCCTTCGGCCGCTGCTGAGCGGCAAGGTCGTTATGCCCTATAGAACGACAACAGAGAACCAGCCATCTACTCACGCCCTGAAAAAGACCTCTGGTACCCATAAGGAAGTTAGAACCATCTGGGAAAGACGTCGATAGCACTCACGGAAAGGAATAATTATGCAAAAACTATTGAGAGCTACCCCCATCATAGTGTCACTGTTAGGTACATATTTCCTCAGTGTTTCGGGTATATGGGACACGTCAGACTTGCTTGTTTTCTTAGAGAAGCAAAACCAGATCATTTCGCATGGCATGCTGAACTTCGCTTGGAAAGATTACAGAGCACCCTTTATTGTCTCTTTTATTGAGGGGCTTCTGTTAGGCGGGCTCGTCATTTTGGGTATTTACAGGCCACTCAAGAAACTTCTTAAAGGGAAAGTCGCTCGCCTGAATTTCCTAATTAGTTTCTTAGTAGGTTATGGGATCGCCATTGCCCTTCTCGCTCTCATTTTGTGGGGCACAGCTCTATTTCTCCATTTCGTAGCAAGCGGAGATCACGAACAGAATGTGAAAAACATAGGCTTTTTTCTGTTGGTTATAAGCGGCGTAATGGGATTAATCTTGATACTAACACATAAAGCCTCAAAATGAGTCACCCACGGAAGGTGCTTCGGGGTAGGTTTTTAGTGCAATGCCCACCGAATGCTACAACTGCAACGAGACGAATTCGGATGACGCGGAGATGTGCCGGGGTTGTGGGGTGGCGTTGCAAATTCCTATGAAGACTGTTGTTTGTCCGCACTGCGGGGAGACGGTGGATTACGTGGCGCGGTGCGAGAAGTGCGGCGGGGATCTTGAGAAGGAGATCGCGCGATGATTTCGCCTGTATCGGGGTAAACTCCCTCAATTGTTCAAAAAACGTGTCTGTAGCGGGAAAAACCGAGTCTGTGGCTCGGGAAATGCTTTCCGTATCAAAGAAATGTGTTCCCGTAGTGCGGGAAACCGCGTCCGTAGGCCGGGTTTGCTTTTCCCGTAGCGCTACGGAAACGATTTTCGGGCACTACGGAGATGGTTTTCGACCTACGGAAACGATTTTTGCCTGCTACGGAGACGATTTTCGGCCAATGGAGACGTTTTCCGGGCACTACGGAGACGATTTTTCGGCCAATGGAGACGTTTTCCGTTCACTATGGAGACGATTTTCGGCCAATGGAGATGTTTTCCGGGGCCTACGAATGAGGTAAATCAGTCCTGGGTCGGCGTTGAGGCCTTGAAGGCGGCCCTGGCGCGGGCTCTGCGGTCCCGTTTTCGCAGATAGCTCGAAGCGAAGAGGCCTCGGCGTTTGTTGGTCTTGTCATCGCGGAAGGCGAAAGAGGCGAACATGCGCAGTTCCTGCTGCTTGTCCTTGACCAGGGTGTAGATCCGGTCGCGCATTTCCTTGCTGCCAGAGAGCGCCTTTGCAACGTCTTCTTCTGCGAGAACCTTTCTGAGGCTGTCGCGCATCCCGCCCGCCCTGTTCGCCTGCTCTTCCACGTCGATGTGGATCGCCTCGAAGAGGGTCTTGGCCTCGGTGAGGAGCAGGGTGAATAGGTCGAGATCCGATACCAGGTCGGGGATGCCGTCGCCTTCGCGAATGGTCTCGAGACGGCGCTGGCCTTCGAGGTTGTTGCGCAGGGCCAGTTCGGCGGCGTCGGTCAGGAAGTTGCGCAGCTTCTCGGCCTCGTCGATCATGGCGGCTGTTTCCTCGTTGCGACCGCCGCGACGCTCCATCTGCCAGATCGATTGTGAGGAACTCATGGAGAGGAGGAGTTGCTCGTAATGGTCGATCATCGCGTGGGTAACGCCTACCCTGGAGAGCGCGTCGTAGTTCTCGCGCGCGGCCAGGACTACGGCAAACCCCTCGTCGATCGCCGTGGGCATCGGCATGTCCAAATCGCGAATCGCTTCCGCCGGAATCGCCGCCGCCAGATGGCCGACCTCGGCCACCACCGCCTGGTGCTCTTCAAGTGTTCTCGGTCTGTTTTCCGCCATGATTTCCCTCCCTTGGCCGGCTGAATTATTGAACATTGGATTGAGCGCAAAAGCGGCATATTTGTCAAGCGGATTTTCGTTGTCGGGGACGATGAAGGGGGTTTGAGACTTTTTTTGTCTCGGGAAAAAAGATGTCTGGCACCTCAGAATGAGGCAGGTGGCGAGGCAGGCTCCGGATAGCACGATGACAATTTAAGGACAGTTGGCCGGCACGGGCGTGCATGTGTCGTCGAGGTTTGTGTGGACATTGATCGAAGAGGGCCCGGTAGTGATCTGGTCCAGCAGGTCGCACGCTTCGCAGTCCGGCAGGACTGAGTTTTCGGAGATCAATAAATCATTACTCACCGAGGCGAGTGCGCTCAGTCCGTCCATGTTGGTGAGGGCGGTGTTGTCCCCAATGTACAACGATCCTGCCGAGGCGATCCCGCTCAAGCCATCCAGGCTGGTTATGGCGTCGTTCATGGAGATGTTCAGGATCCAACCCACCGAAGTGATGTTGCTCAGTCCGTCCATGTCGGTGAGAGCCGCGTTTTGGCTGATGCGCAAACCCCCAACCACGGAGGTGATCCCGCTCAGGCCGTCCAGGTTGGTGAGGGCGAAGGTGCCATCGATCCTCAAGTCCCAGCCCACGTAGGTGATCCCGCTCAGGCCGTCCAGGTTAGTGAGAGCGGAGCTAAAGCCGACAAGCAGGTACTCGCCAACGTAGGTGATCCCACTCAGTCCATCAAGGTTCAAGAGGTCGTAATTGGCCCACAGATGCAAGCACCCGCCAATCGAGGTGAGGGCGTCAAGCCCGTCCAGAGTTGTGAGGGCGGTGCAGTATCTTATCTTCAAGTCCCCGCCCACGGAGGTGAGACAACTCAACTCGCTCAGGTCGGTGCATGAAGAGCAATAGATATCCAGGTTTCCCG
>SDBV01001797.1_pt1 | contig 32066 bp, 29 predicted proteins | sample 2277081 | NCBI WGS metagenome assembly SDBV01 (sample SAMN10402039, study PRJNA504765) | marine sediment metagenome | isolation source: marine sediment core GS10_PC15, 223 cmbsf | place: Arctic Ocean: Southern Knipovich Ridge | collected 2010 | reverse complement strand
CAAACTCCTCTCCTTTCTCTTGTCTTAGGATCATATTCAGCCAGAAAGGTTTCATAAAAATGCACAATAGGGTCTCTGCCTTTGCCTTCATGGAAATACTTGTGAAGAATTTTATTTGCATCGGTTACTGCAAGGACTTCTGAAATATCATCAATTATCCATTCCATCGGCTGGGGCAGGTCTTCAAGTGAAACAAATTTAAAAACATCTCTTAATATCCCGATTGTTCGAGGAATGTTGTCATAGGCAAGTTTTCTGTTGAAACCATTTTTTGACCGGGTACGGGCTGCAAAAAGGCCGTAGGTTATGGTTTGGGAATAGAGGTCAGCAAATTCGTCATTTGAAAGACTGCTGATAAGATATTTTTTAAATGCTTCATAAAAACCTAAGATAAATCCTTTCTTTTCTTCTCTTAATTCCTCAGCTACAACTTCATCCTTTAAAAAGCGTGTCCTTTTTGCCAATTCTATAGCGAGAGTTTTAGCAGTATAGATTTTTGGTAACGAATAAGAGAAATATTTTTCAAGAAGTTTCAGAAAATCAACTTCATTTTCAACAGGCGGGACAGATTTGAGTTTATGTATATGATAAGGCCTTGCAATAAAGACGCTATCTATTAATGTACCATCACGATAAAGTCTGAATTCAAAAAAGTTGGTCAGTATCAGATTCGGGAAGGTATGTAGATATCGTTTTAATTGGTCCGTTCCCTCAATTTGGTCTAAATATTGAACAGTTGGGGCCTTGGCCTCCATATAACCGACAATCTTTTGTTTCCCATCCCATATCCTGAAATCCGGGTTTCCCGCATCGGTTTTTTTGGGAAGGGTTGTAATATGAATGTTTGTCTTTTTAGCAGAATCTGTGTAATCCCTAAATAGCTCTTCAAGGCAGGAATAATAACTTTCTTCTCTTGCGTCCCCTTGCTGAGAGACTTTAAAAATTCTTTGTAGATATTTTTTCAGCATTAAATCATTAATTGTAATCTACTCACTTTGAATACTCCGACAACCTTACCCGGTCACCATTCAGGCTTTAAATATACCAGAAAAACAGTTCGTTAGTTCTACGGTAACGTACTGCTACAGTGCAAAACAGCCGAAGCTTGCAAGAGAAAAACTTCCAATAATTCAAGATGTTTCATTTTAACTGAAATGCTATGATTCAGCAAGAAAAATCCAGGGTTCAACATAACTATGAGATAACTGTAATTTAAAGGGAAGGAAATAGTTTTTTATGGATATGTTATCAATTTCTTAATAAAAGGCTTCACAATCGGACTGTCTTTTATCGCATTAATAATTTTATCTTTTACCTCATCAGGAATGTCACGGGCCACTATTTTGAATTTATGGTCTGGATCAACAATTTTGCCAAATTTGCTTTTATGTACAAGCAGCGGATGGTTGCAGTCAATAAGGCTCTCTTTTTTAAGAAAAGATAAACTGCTTTTGTTCAGACTTACGAGGGATGACAAGGCGGCCTTGTTTGTTTTCTGGTAAAACCATGCCTTGTTTTCAACTTGTGATGTGATAACACACAGTAACAGGCTTGTATCATCGCTGACAGGTACAGTTATATGATAGTGCGGCGGCGCTTCGGGATCATGAGTCGAATTTCTAAAGTAGCATATGCAAAAACCTGTTAATGTTTCGGCGATATATTCCGGAGGGAAATCCACATTCAGTCAAATTTGCCAGTCAGAATTTTTTCTGACTCTTTGACGTGTTTGCGGGGCATTTTCAGAGGATCATTATCTAATGTTGATAACAACTCTGACGTATCAATACGCTCTCTTTTTGTGCGCTTGCTTTTGAACATAGCTTCGTATTGATACCACTCGGGATACTGGTGTGTGTAATTTCTCAGCTTCCACGAACTCATACTGCCGAATTCCTCTACTACAAAATCAAGGGCTTCTTTATCTGTATCTGAGAGCATATCAAAGGAAACTCTTGCTGAAGGCTTTGCTATGAAGTTATTATCATCAATTTTGTCTAACAATCTGGATGCATATTTAAGCCCATTTGCTGAAAGACTAAAGGAATCAAAACTTAGCACGTCCTTGACTGTTGTTCCCACGGGGCCATGCTGCATTGCGTAATAATCATCATTCGTGATAGTTCTTCCGTATCTGATAAGGTGGTATTTGTCGGCAAGATATACGAGTTTGACAAGCTTGATTTTATCGGCTTTTTTTACTTTCTTGAGAATGTAATATATTGATTCAATTATGGTGGATGTTTCTATCATAATAATCCTATCGGAGGTAAAAATATTATACTTTAATTATACCAAATGAAACGGTTTAATTAATGAGCCTGCCTATTAATGTGATTTTATAACAGGTAACAGCGAGGGATGTCAATTAAATTATATATATACAATTATTTTACCGGATTATAAAACGAATCCCTCTCTACCGGGACCTTCCCTGCTTTTTCGATAAAATTCACCAGCTGGCTTTTCGTTAATGCGTTCCCTGAAAGAGCGCCTGCCGAGCGGGTTATTTTCTCCTCGATTATCGTCCCATCCAGGTCATCGGCCCCGAACATCAGGGCGAGCTGCGCTATCTTTTCTCCGAGCATTACCCAGTAGGCCTTGATGTGCGGGAAGTTATCAAGGAACAGCCTGGAGACAGCTATGGTCTTCAGATCATCGATAGCCGAGGTATACGCGGCCCCTTCTATGTTTGTATTTTGGGGATGAAATGCTAACGGGATAAATGCCTGAAAACCGCCGGTCCGGTCCTGGAGCTCGCGAAGCTTTAGCATATGCTCCACCCGGTGCTTATAATTTTCAAGATGTCCGTACAGCATTGTCGCGTTAGATTTTATTCCGACACTGTGGGCGGCCTCCATTACCTTCAGCCATCTTCTGCCGTTGATCTTTTCCGGACAGATTCTATTTCTGACCCTGCCGTTAAAGATTTCTGCGCCTCCGCCCGGCATGGACTCAAGTCCGGCATTCCTTAAAGCAGTGAGGGTCTTCTTCAGGGACAGGCCGCTTATCTTTGAAAAATAATCTATCTCTACCGCCGTAAATGCTTTAATATGAAAAAGGGGGAAGTGCTTTTTTATCTTCCCAACCATTTCCAGGTAGTAATCAAGTCCCCAGTCCGGGTGAAGACCTCCTACGATATGGACTTCGGAAAATTCTGCACCACGATTATGTAGGGGCACGGCGCGCCGTGCCCCCACCTGTTTCCGCAATTTTTTTATGATTTCTTTTATGCTTAATTCATAAGCCCCTTTCTCTCCCTTTGACCGGCTGAAGGCGCAGAACCTGCATCGGTTAACGCATATATTAGAAGGATTTATATGCTGGTTCTGAACAAAATATGCGTTATTGCCGTTAATAGATTGAGCGACATGGTTTGCCAGCCTGCCGAGAGTGAAGATGTCCTCACTGTTAAACAGCTTCAGCGCATCATCAGGAGTAAGGCGTTTTCCGGTCAGGACTTTTTTTTCAATCCGCTTCAAAGACATGGTCTAGTATACAAAATCTCTATTTTCAAATTTCAACCCGCAAATAAAAAGGCGCCCCCCGTTCGCCCCGTGATAATCATTGCATTGCACCTAAGCTTTGATTTTAAAAGCAATAATCGGGGCTGCATCTGGCCTAAGTCATTGTGATCCCTCCCTTTTTCACTAATTTGCACCTTACTATTTATCGCAGTTTTGGTTTAAGTCAAAGTCTTAATATACCGATAATATAAGTGAGATGAGCAGCTTAATGAATAATGCCGGGAAAGGAGCTAATGACAGGGAAGATGCAGTTGGAAAATGTAATATCTGCAATGATGTCTACACGTCAACAAATGTAGAGGTAGCCGACGGAATTGTCATTTACGTCTGCGCTCATTGCCTTGAAAAAGCAAAAGACAACTTCATCTGGTTATGCATGAGTTGCGGGAAGGCCTATCTAAGGCCCAAAAAACTGGTGATTAACAGAGTTAAAGATCGTGAGCTTAAAAAAGCTTACATGCTGTGTGAAGATATGCAGGTAATCCAGGGGATCGAAATGTGTATTTCATGCAGTCCCGAAAAAATGCTGGATTATATGGAAGAACAGCACGTCGCAATGGAATGTTAAGAACTTTGGAATCCGTCAGATGCGTTACCAGGTTTCGTTTGAAAGTTTTATTTCCAACTTCCTCGCACTAGGTACGCCAGAGCAGTTTTCAAAATAGTCCTTTCATTTATTGTATGAACAAATACATTGCAGCATGCACTAAGAACATTTCGTTTCTATTCATTTCCTAACCCTTTTCATTAAAACTCTCATCTATCAAATAATTTATTATCTTGACATTTATTGACTACCATGGTAGTTATTAAGACCATGAAGGCTGCAATCAACAGGCTGACCCAACTCGGCTTTTCCGAGTATGAAGCGCGGGCCTATGCAGCCCTTTTGAGAGAAAGCCCCTTAACTGCCTATGAAATTGCAAAAAACTCCGGCATTCCTTCTTCAAAAATCTATGAAGTAATCAAACGGCTCGAACACAAGCAGACTGTCCAGTCAATTCATGGAGAACGTTCCAAAATGTTCATCCCTGCATCACCTGATGAGTTTATCCAGAATTTCAGGGCCTCCATGGAGGGCAGGCTTCTCTCTTTAAAAAACGAATTAAAAGACATCAAGATTGGAATGGATACGAGTTATACATGGCATATCAGGGATTATGAGGGCCTCATTATCAAGGCAAAGAGAATGATAAATACAGCACAGGAGACAATTCTTTTATTGACATGGCCAATGGAGTTGAAACTGCTGCTGGATTCGATCCGTGATACAGAACCCCGTAATGTCAGGACAGCAGTAATTCATTACGGTGCAACAACCTTAAAAATAAAACAGTTGTATATTCACCCCATAGAGGACACTATTTTTTCAGAACGGGACGTAAGGGGGTTTACTCTCGTTGCAGATTCAAAAGAAGCACTTATCGGGAATGTTGCCGGCGAAAAAACCGAGGCCATATGGAGCATGAACGAGGGCTTTGTCATTATGGCTGAAAACTATATTCGGCATGAAATCTATCAAATGAAAACAATGAAAAGGCTCGATCCGATAATGAGGCAAAAATTTGGTGAGAAGTATGAAAAACTCCGCAACATTTTTGAAGATGAAGAACCGTAAATTTTTTTATATTCTTGTCAATTCCTGCCTTTGTCAGCTATAATGTTTAGCCGCTCAATTAATTAACGAGGTATTGTAAGAGGAGAACCAGTATGGACAATGAACGCGATCAAACGCTTGTGCTTATTAAGCCGGACGCACTAAAAAATTCCTTGACAGGCTATGTACTTTCCCAGCTTGCCGAATTTCATACCAGCCTGTGCTTTGCCGGACTGAAGGTAGTCCACGTCAGTAAAATGCTTGCTGAAGAACACTATGCTGAACACAGGGACAAGATATTCTTCCCTGCTCTTCTGGAATATATTGCGGGACGTCTCCATTATCCTAATGAACCTGAAAAACATAGAGTAATTGCAATTGTATATCAGGGCCCGGATGCTACAAAAAAGATACGGGGAATAGCAGGTCCAACAAACCCGCACATTGCCCGGGATGAAAGACCTGGATGTATACGTGCACTGGGCACAGTAGTTCCACTTAAAGACGCTGATGGAAATGTAATAGGCGAGCGCATGGACAACCTTATTCACGCCTCTGCTACGGATAGTGAAGCTGAGCGCGAGATCAAGCTCTGGTTCAAGCCCAATGACATACCGCCAACCATGCGTGTATACCCCGTTGAGGTAAACGAGGATTACTATTACCTGGATGACAACACATTAAAAACAAAACATGAGCCTGGCAGTATTTGCTTTCTGGCTCCCGGAGATATTGCCTGGAAGTCTGATCTCGAAATATTGCGCCTTCTCAGCAAGGGTACTCAGGCCCCGGATTCCCTTGAAACAGTTGTTGCCAAATACCTTATTAACGAAAAACAGGAACAGTAATCCTAAGTGATTAATAAAACAGGCAAAAACTGAAATGCATCAATCTTCAGCATAAATCATCAGTTGTAAAAAGTTGCATTTTTTCCTTTAAATATGTCATATTAAAAGACATTCATAAGTTTTTGTAAATTATGAAGCCGCAAAGACTTTTGACTTTTTTGCGGCTTTTTTTTACCAGAAAAAGGACAACGTATTGGAAGTAAGGGTTGTTGGACAAAATATTGAAAAGGCATTAAAACTCCTCAAACGTGAAGCTGAAAAAGAGGGGCTGTTCCGGGAGTTAAAGAAAAGACGTTTTTATGAAAAGCCTTCTGTAAAAAAGAAAACTAAAATGAGGGAAGCTGCAAAAAAGAGAGCAAAAAATGCCAGATTCAAAAGTCAGTCCGGGTATAGAAGCAGGCCCACAGGCGCAAGACCCACAGGCGCGAGGCCCACTGGCACCAGACCCGCAACCAGCACACCCGCAGGCAATGGTCCTGCCAGATAATTTCTTTCAAATTTCATTATTATAAAATCAGCCGTTATATTTCTCCGGCCGCCTGTCTTTAAAAATATTATTAAAAGGATTCAATAATTTATCCCTTGCAGACTCCGGGGCAATTTCATTGACCATAAGTACTTCCTTGTCTTCCGGCGCTCTTATCAGTATTTCCCCTTTTGGTGAAACGATTTCGCTTTTACCTATAAAGGTCAGAGACTGCTCTTCTTTTCTGCTTTCAGTTCCAATCCTGTTCGCTGTAATAGCAAACACCATATTCTCCAGGCATCTGACCGGCATAGCGTCAGGGCAAAACGGCAGGACCAGGTTCGACGGATGGGCTACAACATCAGCGCCGGAAAGGGCCAGGCTCCTCATGGCTTCAGGGAAAAACCAGTCAAAGCAAATCATTATACCAATCCGGCCAATGTCCGTATCCCATACTTTAAATCCCGTATCACCGGGGGTAAAATATTTTGTTTCCTCAAAAAATAGATGGGTTTTTCGATAAACACCAATAAAACCATCCGGCCCGGTGAAAACAGCTGAATTATAAAGTTTGTCATTATGCTTCTCAGGAAGACCGGCAACAATATATATTCCTTTGCTAATTGATAACTCTGAAAGTAATTCAGTGGTGGGTCCATCAGGAACAGGCTCCGAAAGCTCCGCTGCTTCATCCGTGGAAATAAATTGATAGCCTGTGGCAAAAAATTCCGGCAGTACAATGAGATCTAATTCAGCGCCCTTAATTGCAGATACCGCTTTTTGTAAATTTTCCTCTTTTTTCCCAAACACCGGATCGAATTGATAAAAACCTGCTTTCATTGCAATAAAATACCATCAAATAGTGCAAAAGCACAATAGAACAGAAGCGTGAAAGCGGGTAAGTGGGAAAGCGGGTAAGTTAACTGAAGAGAAAAAAGCCTAAAAAGATAACTCCCCTGCAAGGGGAGGCTATTTTTTCTTTTCTTCTAACTTTCCCGCTTCCACGCTTACCCGCTTACCCGCTTTTTTGTTACTATAAATAAAAATGTCCACCGTATACATCAGAAAAGCCCAATACAATTACGATGAACTAAAGCCGGTTATTTTTGAAATCATGGACTCTGTTTCCGGCGACATGATCGGGAAGAACAGCCGGGTCGTAATAAAACCCAACCTGCTTGCCCCGGCATCTCCTGATAAGGCAATAGTTACTCATCCCCTGGTAATAAAGGCAGTTGCTGAATATGTACTTGAAAAGGGGGCTGTCCCTCAAATCTCTGACAGCCCGGCAATGGGTTCTTTTGAGAAGATCCTGAAGGAGAGCGGTATCAGAAATGCCCTCGAAGGACTTCCCGTTGAATTCAGGGAATTTAAAAAGTCAGTGGTCATTGATGCAGGCAAACCTTTCAACAAAATTGAAATTGCTCATGACGTAATTAACGCCGATGTTGTAATAAATCTCCCCAAGCTAAAGACCCATACGCAGATGCTTCTCACTCTCGGGGTAAAAAACCTTTTTGGCTGTATTGTAGGCAGGAAAAAACCTGAATGGCATTTGAGGGCAGGAGTTGACAGGGAAATGTTCGCAGACCTTTTAGTGAAAATCTTTCAGGCTGTCAAACCCTCCTTTACTCTTATTGACGGCATCCTTGCAATGGAGGGCCAGGGGCCCGGCAAAAGCGGTGTACCAATTGAGCTTGGTGTGCTTATGGGAAGTGCTGACACGGTTGCAATTGACAATGCTGTGTGCAGAATGCTTGGCATTGATCCTGACAGCGTATTTACAAACAAAGTCGCCGGAGAGCATGGATTGACGGCTGAGGAGATTTTAATTGACGGCGATCTGTCTGTGATAAAAGATTTTAAATTCCCTGAGATAAGCCCGCTTGTATTCGGCCCTGAAAGATTTCACGGCTTTATGCGCAGACACCTTGTACAGAGGCCGGAGTGCGATGATAACACCTGCAGGCTGTGCGGTGAATGCTGGAATTATTGTCCTGCTGATGCCATATCAAGCAGCAGGGAAAAAATCTCTTTTGATTATGATAAATGCATCCGCTGTTACTGCTGTATTGAAGTATGCCCGCATGGTGCTTTACGTGCAAATGAAACTACTGCCGGAAGGGTAATGAGAAAGCTGCTGAAATTCTGACAAACCATTTCCAGGTTAAGGTATTGACTGGTTTTCAGAGAGTTGAGATGCTTGATATTCCGTAATACGATTTCTACCCGATTTTTTTGATACATACAGCGCATCGTCAGCATGCTTTACCAACCCGTCTATAGTATCTCCATCAGCCGGAAACTCTGCAACACCGCCGCTTACAGATAAGAACCCGAGAGGTTGTTTTTCGCTGTGCGGGAAGGGGTGGGATTCTATTTTTTTTCTGATTTCCTCTGCGTATACCATGGCCCCGCGCTTATCGGTTTTTTGCAGCAGAACGATAAATTCCTCTCCGCCATACCGGGCGATAATATTTGTAGAACGGGTATTCTTCTTGAGTAATTCACTAAGCTCTTTAAGGAGCAGATCACCCTGCTGATGGCCGTTTGTATCGTTGTAGTGTTTAAAATTATCAATGTCGAAAATAAAAATCGAAAAGATCATTTCATAATCAATTGCTTTCTTTTTAAACTCCCGTGCACTCTCGAAAAAGTAGCGTTTATTATACATTCCCGTAAGAGAATCTCTTATCGCCTCTTCCTTTGCCTCACCCAGTGACTCAGAGTTCCTGAAGGCGACTCCGGCAAGGTCCCCTATCATGGAGAGGAATCTTTTATCATTCTCTGCGGGGTCTTTTATCTTCCCTATAGCTAAGACGCCTATAAGTTCACTTTTAAAAAGTATCGGGGTGGCAATATTTATCTTGTCATCGACAAGATCACTTTCTTTCACATCCAGCTGCTCTTTGGAAAAAATCATTCTCATTTCAGCAGCGCAGCCAGCAACCCCTTCCCCGACGTTTATCTTTATTCCCCTTCCTCTGTTTGTTCCCAGCGCAGCTATGAGATTCACGGAATTGCTTTTTTCGTCGAACATATATATTTCAACTTCATCTGTGCTAATCAGTTCTTTTACAAGCCTTATTGTTGACGACAGTATATCGTCTAATGAAAGGTGAGAATTAACGTTCTTCACAGCATCGGGAATTCTTACGACAAAATCCAGATGTTTCGTTAATTTCCGGTTTAATAGATTTATTTTATTTTCCAGCTTCTCGGTGCGCGATTTATAAATCCTCAGTTCCTTTTCCGGCCCTTCTCTATTTAGTCTTACAGCGGCGGATCCTTTTCTGAATCCCTTTATACGTCCCAGGACATATGCAGTGATAATAATGGATATAAGTGCTGATACAAGCATTAACGCTGAGTCTGATTTAATCATTATTAATAAATCTGAGATCATTTTGAATGCTCCATTTTTTCCTTCCGTGAATCCGCAGCAGCACCCTGAGTGCCCGCGCCTGCCGTCTGCAGCATTTCAGTGAAATGATCTACTAAAAAGGGGTTGAAATCTACTCCTGAGCCTTTCTTCAGCATCTCAAGAATACTTTTTGTGTCCACGCTTCCCCTGTAGGGCCTCCGGCTTCTGAGCGCATCAAAGAAATCTGAAATGGCAACTATCTGGCTGAAGATGTGCTGTTTTTTATTGAACAGGCCGTATTGAGGGTACCCCGAGCCGTCATATTTCATATGATGCTCAAAAGCTATTACCGGCGAAAGCCGACTCAGCCCTTTCATTTTTGCAAGGTATCTTGCACCATGCAAAGGATGTTTTTTAATTTCATTAAACTCTCTTTCATCAAGCTTGCCCTTTTTATCCAGTATTTCTTTTGAAATATACATCTTTCCCGTATCATGCAGCATGGCGGCAATACCAATTTCGCGCAGCAACTCTTCACTTACTCCGAGTGACTGCGCCTGAAAAACGGAAAGTATCGCTACATTGGTAGTATGTGTATAAGTGTACTCACTGTGGGATTTCACCGGGCTCAGAATCCTGAAAATATTCGCCTCCCTTTTGAAATTCGCAATGAAATTTACAACTATTTCCTCAAGGCCTATTACATTGATCTTCTTGAAGTGCGAAGCAGAATGGAATATCTCTTTGAGCTTTGCAAGGTCCTCCGAAGAGACGCGGGCCGAACTGTCTGAATCACCGTCGGTAGGCAGTTCGCAGTCAAAAAGAAGAGTTGAGCTGGAAATATTGACATCAACTGCTCCTGTCTTTATATGAGGATATGATTTTAAGGCACTCCCTCTTTCCGTGAGATCAATAATAAACTGCCTGATCTCTGAAAGGTCGATGCCTTTTTTAAAATCTATGCGGGAGATACCCCTGCGCTTCAAAAGTTTTATCAGGTTGGCTCCATATAATCCGGCCTCCCGCAGGGGCGCTTTATTGATTATCAGTTCATTGTCTATTATCATTATCTCAAACTGCTCTTCCAGCATGCTGTTAAGCATGGAAAAGACATTATTAGTAAGCTTGTCAAATGCCTCATGCCTTTTTGTGTAGAGCGAGCAATTTGAGACTGCTATCATTAATGCTGATATGAATTTTTTTACTTCTTCCATTTTTAATTTATCTTTCTTTTCTTATAGTCATATTGTCCCCCTTCAGGTTTTTTTCCCGCCTCTTATGTTTATCCATTAATTCTTCAGCTGTTTTGTGATCATAATTTTTAAGTGAAATATATATTTCATCCTTCAGTTTTTCGAGAGACCCCTTTAGAATGAACGTTTTTGATAAAAGCATTTTATTAAGCGTATCGAGAGCGCGGCAGTCTCCTATTTGACCGAGCGCCTTAACAACATGTACTTTATCTTCAAAATCAATTCCGCTTATTTCCTTTTTATTCAATACCCGGATCAGTTCCGGCACAACATTTTTTACTTTGAATGCCCCGGCAAGGGCAGCAGCTTTCAACACGACACTCCTGGATTCTGAATTCAGATACTTTTTGAGTGATTTAACGGCATAATCATCTTTGAACTTCAGCAGGCATTTTATTGCCTCAAAACTTACCCTTTGATTTTTATTGTCACAGTATGGCCGTGCCCGTTGAACAGCATCCCTGCTGCCGCATTCATTCAGAATAAAGAGCATGTTTCTTTTCACGAACCACCTGTCGTCATCAAGACGCTTTACTGCTGCGTCGGCTGCTTTTTCTCCAAAACGGGTTATGGCGCTAATAAGAAACCTTCTGGTTGACTGCGACTCTTCATCGTTTAAAGCATCCATTAGAGGCGGTATTATTTTTCCCCCATAATACTTGCAAAGCAGCATTGCATCTTCCCTTCTTTCTCTTCCGAAAAGAAGCATGGAATGAACAATGGATGAAATGAATCTTGATGAATGATACCCCTTGAGTGTGTCTGAGGCAATATCTGCGAATCTGCTTTTTGCGACGCTTGATTCGAGCACCTCTAATGTCTTCAGGATCTGCAGATACCGCCCGGTATTTATAAATTGTTCCGACTCTTCTTTTGCAATGTCAATAAAAAATTTGTACTCATCCTCCGGCATTACATCGTAATCTTCAGAGGAAACAATTTCCAGGACAACCCGATGAAAATCCTCATCAACAAATTCATTTTCAAGCTGCCTTTCAATCTCCTTTTGTTTCCGGGTATCTATATTTTCTGAATCAAATTTCATAAGACTTTGAATTTCCTCCTGATACTGATCTGTCACAAAAGCATCAAAATCAGCCTCTTTCAGAAAACTGACAATATCCGGAGAAAGCAGTATGTCATCTTCAACAGGGTCTCCGGCAAAACAGGGGGCTTCAAAAGCATCCTGATGCAGATCAGAGAACGTATTGAGGACATTCTTTAATGCCTTTGGAATAGCTGTCGTCTGCTCATTAATTACGCTGATCAGATCTATCACGTCATCCACTGACATATCTCCGAGGGATTTTTCGACAGAATCCAGATCTTCAGACACAGTATTTACTGCGGATGTGAGAAACTGCTGTTTTAATTCAGGCTTCAGATCATTAATAAACCCCGTGAGTTTTTTCATATCTCCGGCGGAAAATGCCCTTTCTGAAGACTTCCTCACATAGGAGGTAATTACTTTGTCATAGCTGTCTTCAGTGAGTTTATTTTTGCCGGCTGAATTTATCAGGGCCGCGAGTTTTTCTGGAGGCATCTCATGAATAAATTCTGCAGCATCTCCGGTCTGCAGTGTTCCCTCAAGCAGACCGAATAAATACTTCTCCGATAGAGATCCTTCCTGTATCCTTTCCCCTGTCCCGCCTTCAACCATACTGAATGCCGAATAATCAATGAAGCCTGTTTTTATGTGCTGAAATTGAAATTCTTTAAATAGAATTTCAACTTCTTCGGGAGAGATATCATTGGTGTCCTTTAAGATGAAACGGTGAAAGCTGTAGAGCTCTTCTTTTGTCAATCCGCTTATAAATGTTACAAAGGCAATATTCAGACAGCTGAGACTGAGGGCGAACTCCCTGTAAACCGGATTCTGTTTATCAAGTGAGTACCCGTCTATGATAAGCGTGTCTTTGGCAACGGCAAGCGTAATCTCTCTTCTCAGTTCAAAAAGTTTTTGCAAAAAACCAAAGGCCAGATTTAATGACTTCTCTACAATGGGGTGGTTCCTTGGATAAATGCCCACATTATGACGGGAGATGTTCAATTCAATAATCGCATCACTCAGCAATCTTGTATCCAGAGGAAGATTTTCTTTTTTTTCAGTCATGCGACTGTTTCTCTCCACAGAAATATTTCAAATACGAATAAAAAATACTACTCCAAAGTTCTTATCGGCTTTTTCAATTAAATTGTTAACTTTACTCTCCTTCTTGACACAGGCTTCTTGTTGATGTTAAATTTTGAGGTTAGCTAATAATTCAAATACAATTCAATTAAATAAAAAAAGGGCACTTATTATATAGAAACCGCCATGACAAATGATTATAAAGATACATTAAATCTTCCCAAAACCAGTTTCCCGATGAAGGCCAACCTGTCAAAAAAGGAAGTGGACCTGCTTGAGTTCTGGAGAGAGAACGATATCTATCAGAAAATCCAGAAAAGGAAAAAATCAAAGACCTACATTTTACATGACGGCCCTCCATACGCTAACGGTAATATTCATCTGGGACATACGCTTAACAAGGTTTTAAAGGACATGATCATCAAGTACCGGACTATGAAGGGGCATTATGCACCCTATGTGCCCGGGTGGGATTGTCACGGTCTGCCCATTGAGCACCAGGTTGACAAGAAACTGGGCTCCAAAAAGGAACGCACTCCTATAATTGAAAAAAGGAAACTTTGCCGGGAATATGCGAACAGGTTTGTAGATATACAGAGGGATGAATTCAAGCGGCTCGGCGTGTTTGGAGACTGGGAAAACCCTTATATTACAATGCGTTACGCTTATGAGGCGTCTATTGTAAAAGAGCTGCATAAGTTTTTCAAAAGTGGTTCAGTTTACAAAGGGAAAAAACCTGTACACTGGTGCCCGAACTGCGTTACCGCACTTGCAGAAGCTGAGGTTGAACATGCGGACAAAGAGTCTCCATCGATTTATGTAAAATTCGTAATTGAAGATCCTCAAGAAAAAATAGATCTTGATATAAATAAAGGTATGTATTTTTTGATATGGACAACTACTCCCTGGACGCTTCCAGCGAATATGGCATTGGCATTGCATCCTCAGATTTCGTATTCGAAGGTAACAACAAAAAATGGAGAAGAACTCATTCTTGCCGAGCAATTGGTTAAGGATTGCATGGAAAAAGCAGGTTACCAGGCGGATGAATACAGTACAGAAGGCGCATGGTCTGGCAAAGAGCTTGAGGGAATTATATGCAAACATCCATTTGTAGATAGAGAGGTTAAAACTATTCTCGGTGATCATGTCACTCTTGAGCAGGGAACCGGAGTTGTTCATACTGCTCCCGGTCATGGTGAAGAGGATTTTGAGATAGGCCTGAAATACGGATTGGACGTTTATACCCCGGTTAATGACAGGGGCATTTTCACAGAAGAGGTTGAAGAGTTTGCCGGGCAATATGTATTCAAGGCAAACCAGAATATAATCAATAAACTCAATGAGTTAGGGGCTCTTCTTGGCTCTGCTAAAAATATTTCTCACTCCTATCCCCACTGCTGGAGGTGCAAGAAACCTGTGATCTTCAGGGCCACCGAGCAGTGGTTTATCTCTATGGAAAAAAATGACTTGAGAAAAAATTCTCTGAAGGAGATCAGGAATACAGAATGGATTCCCAAATGGGGCATGGACAGGATTAACGGCATGGTCGAAGGCAGGCCGGACTGGTGTATTTCTAGGCAGCGTTCATGGGGCGTACCCATTACATTAATTCAATGCGAAAAATGTAAAGAGTATATTAACGATAAATCAGTAATGGACATCATTGAGAAAGAAGTAGAGAAGTCAGGAGCAGACGTCTGGTTTGAAAAATCAGCAAGTGATTTGATGCCGGATAATTATAAATGTCCAAAATGCGGAGCCGTGGAATTTTCAAAAGAGACTGATATCCTCGATGTCTGGTTTGATTCCGGGGTCAGCCACGCGGCGGTCATGGAGGCTGATTCAAGGCTTTCAAGCCCGGCAGACCTTTACCTTGAGGGAAGCGATCAGCACAGGGGGTGGTTTCAGAGCTCACTGCTTACATCAGTAGGCACAAGAAACAGGGCGCCATACAAAGCAGTCCTTACTCATGGATTTGTAGTTGACGGGAAGGGCAAAAAGATGTCCAAATCCCTCGGCAATGTAATCTCTCCGCAGGAAATAACTAACAGGCATGGCGCTGAGATACTAAGATTATGGACCTCGTCCGCTGATTACAGGGAGGACATGAGGATTTCGAATGAAATTATTGCCCGCCTTGTGGAGGCATACAGAAAGATCAGGAATACATGCAGGTTCCTGCTGGGGAATATTAGTGACGCCGATCCTTCAAAAATGAATTTGGATGATATCAACATGGATGACATGCCTGAAATTGACAGACTTGCCCTAAGCATGCTCCAGGGCCTTATAGAGAAAGTTGATAATGCATATAAAACCTTTACATTTTACGAAGTCTACCATTCGATCTATAAATTTTGCATTATGGACATGAGCGCTTTTTATCTGGACATCCTCAAGGACCGTCTGTATACGTTCAAAACAGATTCCAGGGAGAGGAGGTCCGCCCAGCTTGTATTGTATAACATATTGATTTCATTGACTAAAATGCTTGCTCCCATACTTTCTTTTACTGCTGAAGAGATCTGGAAGCACATTCCCGGAGAGAGGGAAGAAAGCGTATTCCTTGCTGACTTTCCTGAAGTTAATGACAAATTTATTGATAAGGACCTTGAAGAGAAATGGGGAAATTTATCATATATCAGGAGCGAGGTAAACAAGGCACTTGAAATAAAGCGTCAGGAAAAATTTATTGGGAACTCCCTTGAAGCGAAAGTTGAAATCTTCGCTGGGGACGCAAACTTTTCACTTCTTGAGAATTACCGCGCTTTTCTTCCAACGCTCTTTATAGTTTCTGATGCTGATATTTTCAATAATAAGGACGTTCCGGAGGCCGCTTATAAAAGTACTGAAATTGATGATATCGCAATTTTGGTAGAAAAGGCCGAAGGTGAAAAATGTCAGAGATGCTGGAATAGAGATACCAGCGTTGGAAAGTACGATAACCACCCGCATTTATGTGAAAAATGCTTCATGGTAATAACTGAATGAGCAAGAGAGCGCTCATCATTCTAATATCATCAGTAATAATAGCACTTGATTTTATTACAAAGAAGATTATACTCGCCAGGGTCATGCTCCACGAAAACATAAATGTGCTGCCTTTTTTAAATATTGTTCACGTGGAAAACAAGGGCGCAGCATTCGGTTCATTTACTGGTCTTGGAAATAATATCTTTATTATTATCTCGATTATTGCTATAATCTTTATATTAGTATATGTATCAAAAGTACATCAGAAACTGGAATTCATTTCTCTCTCATTAGTGCTTGGAGGTGCAATCGGCAACCTTCTGGACAGGATTCAGTTCGGCAAAGTCATTGATTTTATTGATTTTTTTGTCGGAAGATGGCACTGGCCGTCATTCAATGTTGCAGACTCTGCCCTTACTGTCGGGATAATACTTTTTCTGATTTCCAATTTAAGACACGGCCGGGAAGCCAAGGAAATCTAGTTTTTGACTTTATTTTTTTATTGCAAAGGACGGATAATAAAATGAAGAAAACGTTCGAGAATATGGACATTCCTGGATCAGACAAAGAGAAATCAAAAATAACGGATTTCTTTCAGAAGCAAAAAACCAAACTGAAACACGGTCAATTCACCTGTCCGCTGTGCAAGGAGGTTTTTACAGGAATATCTGCGATGGGAGCTCACCTTAAAGATCACTGCACATGATAGAGTCCTCAAGTTAGCCGTTGGCTGACCCCAGGAGTCTCTTGTACTTAGGGAATCGTGTTTACTTCCTAAGTCCGACAGTCTCCTAACGGAAGATAAGCCTTTGGATTTAAAGAGATATTAGCAAATTCACCCTTCAGGAAACGGTGATAGCCTGCAGCAGCCACCATAGCAGCATTGTCCGTACAGAGTTGTAATGACGGCAGGTATACATCAATCCCATTTCCAAGGGATTCCTTTTTTATTCTCTCTCTTAATGCCGTATTTGCTGAAACTCCGCCTGACAGCACAATCCGCTTAATCCCTTTTGACCTGGCAGCCCCTATAGACTTATTTACCAGTACATCAACTACAGCGTCCTGAAAACATGCCGCGGTATCTTCCTTTTTTGAATCCGGCGTTTTTTTAGTATAATTCAATACTGCTGTCTTAAGGCCGCTAAAACTAAAATCAAAACTTCCCTTTAAGTTTGCCCTGGGAAAGACAACGACCTCCTTATCACCCTTTCGGGACAATTCATCAATTATCGGGCCCCCGGGATACCCAAACCCCAGAAGCTTGGCTACTTTATCATAAGCTTCGCCCGCTGCGTCGTCGCGGGTTCTGCCTATTTCTCTATATATACCGAACCCCTCTACGTAATAAAGACTGGTATGCCCGCCTGAGACAACAAGGGCAATAAACGGGAACTCCGGCTTAGCCTCGAGAAATATTGAGCATATGTGCCCCTCCAGGTGATTCACCGCTATCATTGGCACCTTATTGACAAAGGAAAGTGATTTTGCAAAGCATACCCCCACGAGAAGTGAACCGATAAGCCCGGGACCATAACTTACAGCAATGGCATCAATATCTTCAAAACCAATGTTTGCCCCCTTCATTGCTTCATCCACTACGGGCAGAATCATTTCAATATGCCTCCTGGAAGCGAGCTCCGGTACTATTCCGCCATATTTTTCATGGATCCTGTCCTGATTTGAGACAATATTCGAAACAACCCTGCTGCCATCCTCAACAACAGCAGCGGAGGTATCGTCGCATGATGTATCAATCCCAAGAATTAACATTTTTCTAACACTCGATCTTCACCTCAATTCCACTTGAAATGTAGCATAACTTCTCAGAAATAGTCAATTTTCGTTCAACGCCTAAATATGCGTTCCACGTGGAACATATAATATGTTGATATCTTCTCTTCAGCTCGAGCCAGCATACCTGCAATCATATCATTGCGGGCAAACCCGTACAACAAGCATAAACAATCAGAATAATACATTAATAGCTAACACGCTGACTATGTCCCGTGGATAAATACATATTACCTCGCCAGATTCAATTTATTCCAAATAATCAAACGCCTTGCAATTAATTCGATGTCTCTGCGCTATTAAGTTGTCAAGACGTTATAAACACCTGTTAATATCACACAAATGCAATCGATGACCCAGACGGCACATGCTGGAACTATGGAACCATATTAAAAACACCGGGCATCAGCAATTTGTTCCACGTGGAACAACTGTAAGCCACGATTATTTCCTTCGGAACTACATTTCCGTAGTACGCCCCAACACGCTATCACCCTGACAAACGACCCTGCCAGTCCCGCATCAGAGAACATTAGATTCCTCGAGATTCAATATCAAACATGCCCGCCCTTATCCTCCCCCGACTATCCGCAGCTATATAGCGGGCCGCCAAAGAGTTTTTAAGGCTTTCAATTTATTGATATTGTCTATTGATTATTCTTCTACATAAAACAGTTGCTTTCTTGTATATCTTTTGTTATTATATATACAAGACATGGAACCACCTATAAATAAAGATAATATCCAGTCATTGAGAAAACAGTTGGACCATCTTAACCATCAAAGAACCAGTCTTATTTTCAGCATAGCCCATGGAAAACCCATGATCCATGGCATGCTCCACGAGGTCTTCAGAAAATGCGGCAAACAGAATTGCAAGTGTACTGAAGGGGATCTTCATGGTCCTTATCCTGCCTTATCAGTCAACAAAAAGGGCAAACAAAAGATCGTCATGGTCAAGAAATCCGACAGACCGACAACTGTCAGGAAAGCAAAAAGATACAGATACTATCAGCAGACACTCGTCAGAATCAGAAAAATTAATAAAGAAATCGATTCTCTCCTCGAAAAGATGAAGACTGAAACAGTCAGCCATTATCCCTGAGTGCGCTCATTCTCAGTTAACCCGCATATTTCATGAAGGCGGCAGAGAGCGTAATGGTTTTATGAATGATAACAAGCAATTATGCAAAAAAGGACAGAATTTGTCGGATTACACTTTGTGCCTATCCGGCTTAACTATAAAATAAAATAAGCAACTTCATATTAATGAGATATATAATAACGGTTTAATCTGATTACTTTCATTAGCACATAAATTCATTGGAGGATATTATGCTGAAAAAAATTAATCCTGTCGAAACTTCTGCATGGAAAAAGCTCAGCGATCATTATCATCTAATGCAAAACATGCATATGATCGACTTGTTTAATGATGACCCAAACAGGTTTTCCAAATTCTCACTCAATCTCGATGATATCTTTTTAGACTATTCAAAAAATATAATCACCGATGAAACCATCAAACTTCTTTTAGCCCTGGCCCATGAAACTGAGCTGACTGACTCCATAGAAAAGTTTTATTCGGGCGACATAATAAATGAAACCGAGAACAGGGCAGTTCTCCATACAGCTCTTCGTAATCGTTCTGACGATCCTGTTTACGTTAACGGGAATAACATAATGCCTGAGGTCAAAACAGTCCTGAATCAGATGAAAGATTTTTCAAATAAAATCATATCCGGCAAGTGGAAGGGGTATACAGGGAAACCTGTTACGGATATAGTAAATATAGGCATCGGCGGTTCTGACCTTGGTCCCGTTATGGTCACAGAGGCCTTAAAATCCTACAAAAAGCCGAATATCAATGTTCATTATGTCTCTAACATAGACGGTACACACATTGCCGAAACTCTCAAAATACTTTCACCTGAAACAACCCTTTTTATGATCGCATCAAAAACATTCACCACACAGGAAACCATGACAAATGCACATACAGCAAGGGATTGGTTCCTCAACCTTTCAAACAGTGAAGATCACATAAAGAAGCACTTTGTTGCTTTGTCGACCAATACAGGAGAGGTAACAAAGTTCGGTATAGATCCTGAAAACATGTTCGTATTCTGGGACTGGGTAGGCGGCAGATACTCTCTCTGGTCTGCAATAGGTCTTTCAATTGCATGCACAATCGGTTTTGATAATTTTACCGGACTGCTTGAAGGCGCTCATTCAATGGACAGACATTTCAGAGAAACACCTTTTGAAAAAAACATCCCTGTTATTCTTGCACTAATAGGTATATGGTATAATAATTTTTTTGGATCGGAAACTGAAGCAATTCTTCCATACGACCAGTACATGCACAGATTTCCCGCGTACTTTCAGCAGGGGAATATGGAAAGCAACGGGAAATCTGTCGACAGGAACGGCCATGAAATTTCTTATCAATCCGGCCCCGTTATCTGGGGAGAACCGGGAACAAACGGACAGCATGCATTCTACCAGCTAATCCACCAGGGGACAAGACTCATTCCCTGTGACTTTATTGCCCCTGCAATCAGCCACAACCCTACAGGTGACCATCACAATATACTACTTTCAAATTTTTTCGCCCAGACAGAAGCACTGATGAAAGGGAAAGATAAAGATGATGTCATATCTGATCTAAAATCATCAAACATGAAGGATGAGGAAATTACAAAACTTTTGCCATTTAAAATATTTACGGGCAACAATCCGACAAACTCAATATTAATCAAAAAATTAACGCCGCAAACCCTGGGAAGTTTAATTGCAATGTACGAGCTCAAGATTTTTGTGCAGGGTGCAATCTGGAATATTTTCAGTTTTGACCAGTGGGGTGTTGAACTTGGTAAACAGCTGGCAAACAAAATTCTTCCAGAACTTTCCGGCAAGAATCGCATATCTTCTCATGACTCATCCACAAATGGCTTGATCAATACATTTAAAGAAATGAAAAGACCTGTCTAGCTGTTATTTGACCTTCATAATGGGTTCGGCCTCCATTCCTATTACAAGAATTGATGCCGAACCCATGGTGGGGGGGGGTAACTTTCATTTAAAAGATTTTCCTGCCATAACTGCTGAAGCAGCCTGGATTTCCTGCCCGGCCCTTTTCAATATCATGCTCGTTATCACTCAATATACTCGCAATATCGATGCCATTATTTTCAACATTCAATTTGCCCTTAGAATTAAACAAGATATACATCTATTCCAGTAAATCTTAAGGAATCTAAGGGTGCGACATTATTTAACGTTAAAGCACTTAAAGTCTATTAAACCCGCTGTTTTTATTCCTCTTTTTGCCGGTGCAAATATTGTCTCACTTGCAACTTTTGTCACACCCTTTTTTAGACAGCTCTTAAGGTTTTTGCCCTGAATAACAAATTTCCCAAAAACTTCAACACTATTTTCCCACAATAAGTCATCTTCATTTATATACCTTCATGTACATAAGTGTGATTCGGCTCACCGCGTGCCTAAATCCATAGTTCTAAAATAAATAATGAACATAACACTTATCGATATATTGAGCAGTACACTCTTTCAATTGCTTATTATTATATTTCTCCTGATGCCCTTAAGATATCCCCTGAATTGTCCGATATATTTCTATATATACAATAACAATGAAAAAAATCACAATGGAGAGTTCTGAATAAAATGATCCTTCTTTCTGACGTTACAAAACATTACGAAGAGAACCTGATACTTTCAAACGTTTCATTAATAATTAAAAAAGGCGAAATGACTTTCCTGACAGGACCGAGCGGGGCAGGCAAAACCACCCTTCTGAAACTTATTTACTGTCAAGAGCGTGCTGACAGCGGGCAGATTGTTGTGGCAGACTTTGAAGTAAGCAAATTAAAGCAAAGGACTATCCCTCGCTTAAGACGGAATATCGGTATTATTTTTCAGGATTTCAGATTATTTTCTAACAAAACAGTTTACGAAAATATAGCCCTTCCATTGAATTTCAACGGTCTGAACAAACAGAAAATAAGGGGATACGTAAACGAAATACTCGAAAAAATAGGTCTGCTGCAAACAGCTAATTCTTATCCGCAGTTTCTTTCAGGCGGTGAACAGCAAAGAATAGTTGTTGCAAGGGCAATGGTGTCCAGACCGGCGGTTTTATTGGCTGATGAGCCTACAGGCAATCTTGATCCCGAAAACGCCAAAACCATCATGAATATGTTCAAAGAGATAAATGAAAAGGGGACTACCGTACTTATCGCAACACATAATGAAGAACTTTTCCGCGGCAAAGGGCACAGAGTGCTTCAGATAAACAACTCGCTGATAGAGGAGGATTACAAAGGTTGAAAATCATTAGCTACTCATTTAAGGCCGCATTTAAAAGTATGATGATGGAAAAATGGGTTAATTTCCTGACTGTTCTTTCCATTAGTATCGGGTTATCAATAATATGCACCTTTGTAATGCTTTCCTTTAATATGGATTCTGCCCTTAAACGCTGGGCCAGAAGCTTTGGAGTAATTGTATATCTGAACGAAGATATAAAAGATAAAAGAGAAGCGGCATTAAAAAAATATTTCATGCAGGATAAAGATCTTTTAGAGGTAAACTACATATCAAAAGATCAGGCCTTGGAGGATGTAAGAAAAACCCTGGGGGGTAATGCCATAATCCTCGATGTTTTTAATAAAAATCCACTTCCATCGTCCTTTGAGCTCAAACTAAAAGGCAATTTACTGGACCCATCGATTATCAAAAAAAAGGTCGCGGAAATAGAGCGCATGTCTGATATCAAAGAAGTGCAGTACGGTGAGAAATGGCTCTCATCCCTGAATACCATTTCACATACAATGAAAATTATTGCAATCGTTTTTGGATGCGCCATATTCATTGCCATAACATTTATTACCTACTGCACCATTAAAATCTTTTTTTATAGACGAAAAGATGATATTGAAACACTCAAATTACTTGGAGCTCCAAGACTCTTTATAAGGCTTCCTTTTCTGCTGGAGGGGCTTTTTATAGGCGCTCTGGGCGGCGCTATCAGTGCACTTTTATTATTCGGCATATATTACTTCACCTCTTTAAAAATGGTCGAGTTCATGCCCTCCCTAAAATTGTTTGTTACATCATTGCCCCTGTTTGTATACTTCTTGATTCCACTCTCGGGAGCCATGATGAGCTTCATGGGAAGCTTTATTGCTGTAGGAAAGATAAGGTATTAAATTGCTTTCGAACAGGGGGCACCAGGAACAAATGCATTTTAAATTCATGAAATATTTTTCACTTGCCAATGTAATTGCTTATTCATTTTTGCTAATTATTTTGAGCGCCTCCCTGAATTCGACTGAAGTCCTGGCAGCAAATCCTATAAATAAGCTTTCGGATATTCAGGATAAACTCAAAACAAAATTCAGGGAAGTCAGAGAAGCAAAGAAAAAAGAAAAATCCCTTATTTCAAAACTTGGTAATCTCGACAAAAACATCAATAGAAGCGAGAAAGAGCTCAAGGGCTACGACAAACGCATGTCTAAGACACGCTCAAATATTAAAAACCTGTCGAGAGAGATTAAAGTGATGACAAGGGAGCTTGACAGTAGAAAACAGTACCTCAAAGAAGTTGTTATGGATATTTATAAGAGACAGTACAAGAGCAATGCACTTGTACTCCTTTCAGCAAGCGACTATCAGGATTTAATTACAAAAAGCAGATATATAAGCCTCATTGCACATTACGACAGCAGCCTGATAGCCGGCTACAGCTCAAAAATCAATAATTTAAACTCAAAGAAAAGCAAGCTGCAGAACCAGCAGAACAAACTTGCGGCGAATAAAAAAGAGGCGCAAACCAGAACACGGGAATTACAGGTCAACCGGGCAAAGAAAGATAAGCTTCTTGCCAAGGTAAAAGCAAAACGAAGTGTGCATGAGAAAAATATTAAAGAGCTTAAAGAATCATCCAGGAAACTCAAATCCATGATTGCCAGAATCCAGACAAAGAAGATTCCGGCATCAATCCTGGGTAAAGGGTTTAAATCATTAAAGGGTAATTTACCATGGCCCATTGCAGGAGAAGTCCTGATCCCATTTGGGAAATATAAAGAGCCCGAGTTCAACACAACGGTCTTTAAGGACGGTATAGAAATCGGGGCCAAACCTGAAGACATTCCGGAAACAATAGCAGGGGGCAGGGTCGTATATACCGGACAGCTTGAAGGTTACGGTAACCTGGTAATAATCGACCACGGAGGCGGCTATCACAGTTTGTACGGAAATCTTTCAGAAATTTCACTTAAAAAAGGAAGTTTAGTTGTTAAAGGGTTTGAAGTTGGCAAAATAAGCAGATCCGGCAATTCAGATATCCCTGCCTTATACTTTGAAATCAGACACAGAGGAAAACCTGTTGATCCAAGGGGCTGGCTGGACAGATAGAGTAAAGAGAACCGTAGAATGACGAATATCGATTGACGAAGTAACTAAAAAACTTCGTCATTCGTCATTCCTTGTTCGTCAATCGTCAATCGTAGTTTTTCTGTTGTGTTTACAAATGCTGTAAATACAAATGTTGCCTTTTACAGATAAGGTAAGGGTCAGAAATCATATTTCAGACAATCACCATATTATCCCTGTGGATAACCTCGTCCGAATATTTATACCCCAGGACCTTTTCTATTTCAGATGTCTTCCTGCCCTTGATGCGTTCAAGGTCCTTTGAGGAATAGTTAGTCAGTCCCTTGGCTATTTTTTTTCCGTCTTTCGTAACACATCTTACATAGTCACCGACTTCGAAATGTCCTTCAATCTTTGTAATGCCTGAAGGCAGCAGGCTCCTGCCCATGGTAGTCAATGCCTTAACTGCTCCGGCATCAAGGCATATAGCGCCTTTTGAGCGGACTCCATATGCAATCCATCCCTTCCTGGAAGAGAGCCTCTGTTTTTTTGGTTCAAAATATGTCCCGACCATTTTGCCGCCCAGCAATTTCGTAATAAGTCCCCTTCTCCTGCCGCTCATTATCACAACAGGGATCCCATGGTCAGCGGCCTGGCTGGCTGCAAGCAGTTTTGAATACATACCCCCGGTCCCGACAGAGCTGCCCCGGCCTCCGGCGAGCTTTTCAATATCAGGGGTAATTCTTTTAACGTTTTTGATTATCTCTGCGCCCTTCTTTTTCGGGTCTTTTGAATACAGCCCATCAACATCAGAAAGTATGATAAGCATATCCGCTTCAACCAGTCCCGCGGCGAGAGCAGCCAGCATATCATTGTCACCGAATTTAATTTCATCGACAGCAATAGGGTCATTCTCGTTTATCAGGGGAATCACGCTATAGTTCATTAAAGTAAGCAAAGTATTTTTTGCATTTATATATCTGGAACGATTTTCAATGTCTTCTCTTGTAAGCAGTACCTGTGCGACTTTTTTATTATATTCGGCAAAGTGATGTTCATATGCCCACATAAGGCTCGACTGCCCAATGGCAGCAGCCGCCTGCTTGAGTCTAATATCTTTTGGTTTCTCCTTCAGTCCCAGCTTTTTCAGGCCTGCTGCAATTGCGCCGGAAGAAACAATAACTGCCTCGTATCCTTTATCAATGGCTTCCGAGATATCTTTTACAACAGCACTAAGCCTTCTCGTATTAAGTCCCTGCTCTGCAGAAGCAAGGATATTACTGCCGATCTTGATTACAATTCTTTTCATATTAATTATTAGCCTTAGGTATCGTAACTATTCAGATCATGTTTTGTCCCCCTCTTTGGAAAAGAGGGGTTAGGGGAGATTTTATATATTATTAATAGTTCCATTGAGTTGGCAGCATGTTTCCACTTAAAAACTAACGACGAATGTCCAATGTCGAACTCCGAATGTCGAATCACGAAGTTTTCTTTTTTACACTTCGACATTCATTATTCATCATTCGATATTCGATATTCGTCGTTTTCCATGTGTCTTCAAATCCCCCCTGGCCCCCCTTTTCTAAAGGGGGGAATTCATATTTTGTGCATACCTGAATAGTTACCAGGTATCAACAATAATATAAAATCGCCCCTGACCCCTTACCCTGTTACCCTGTCTTTATGTTCATCCACCTTAGTAGCAAGATATTTTATTAAATCCTTTAAGCCATCTCCAGTTACAGCACATATCGGGAAAAAATCATAATGTTTATCTTTACAATATTCAGCAAGACTGTCAAGTTTTTCCCCGTTACCTTTGATATCAAGCTTTGTGGCAGCCACTGCCTGGGGCTTTGTTATAAGCTTCGGACTGTACAGTTCCATCTCTTTATTTATTTTTCTAAAATTCTCCACAGGATCACCCTCTGCCATTTCCGATATATCCACAAGGTGCAGGAGAAGGGATGTTCTTTCAACATGCCGGAGAAATTGAAAACCCAATCCTGTGCCTTTATGCGCCCCTTCTATCAGCCCCGGAATATCAGCAATAACAAAGCTTTTATAATCTCCGTGTTTAACAACTCCAAGATTCGGGATAAGGGTAGTAAAAGGATAATCAGCAATTTTGGGCCTTGCAGAAGATATTGATGAAATCAATGTAGACTTGCCCGCATTGGGAAGCCCTATCAGTCCTACGTCAGCAAGCAGTTTCAGTTCCAGGAACAAGGTCATATCTTCTCCCGGCTCGCCCGGCTGTGCAAACCTCGGGGCCTGTCTTGTGGAGCTCTTGAAGTGGGCGTTTCCCATTCCACCCCTCCCGCCCTTTGCGGCAATAAATTCCTGCCCGTCCACGACCAGGTCATGAAGCACTTCTTCTGTTTCAGCATCTTTAATAAGCGTGCCCAGTGGTACGGGTATCATAAGATCCCCACCGTTTTTTCCGTGCATGTCCTTGCCCATTCCATGCTGTCCCTTTTTCGCCAGATATTGCTGCCTGTACCTGATGTCCAGAAGCGTATTTATGTTTCCCGTTGCCCTGAAAATAATATGTCCGCCTCTTCCTCCGTCTCCCCCGTTAGGGCCTCCCCTGGGAATAAATTTCTCCCTTCGAAAGCTCACACAGCCTTTACCGCCGTCCCCGGCTTTTATATAGACTTTTACCTGATCAATAAATTGCATTGTTAAATAATACAGAGGGTTCAAGGAGTAGAGGATTCAGGGGGTCAAGTGAATGAAGTTATTAAAATAATTCTTTTTACCTGAATCCTTGAATCCTCGACTCCCTGAACCCTTCTTTTAATCATCCATGTTTATAAAATAAAAAAGGCGGGATTATACCCGCCTTCAGTTAAGTCTATAATCAGTTACAAATTAAGCGCTTTGCTCTGCCGGATAGACGCTTATCTTCTGTTTTTTCTTTCCTTTTCTTTCGAACTTCACAATGCCGGCAATCAAAGAAAAAAGGGTATCATCACGTCCTTTACCAACATTAAAACCCGGATGGAACTTAGTGCCTCTCTGCCTTACCAGTATATTGCCCGCCTTGACCTTCTGGCCGCCGAACATTTTTACTCCAAGACGCTTTGACTCACTGTCGCGGCCATTCCTTGTGCTTCCTACGCCTTTTTTATGAGCCATTGTTATCCTCCAAAAAATTAATTAACTTTGATGCTTTTAATCTTTATTGCAGTATACAGCTGCCTGTGTCCTCTGAGTTTCCTGTGGTTTTTCCTTGTTTTTTGTTTAAAAACAAGCACTTTCTTGTCCTTGGCTGTTTCCAGGACATCAGCAGTAACTTTTGCCGATGAAAGGAAAGGATTACCGTAAGAGGTTTTCTCACCATCAGAGACCATTAGAACATTGCTGAACGTAACAGATTTTTTATTGTCTATCTTCTCTAACTTTACAATATCTCCCTCAGATACCCTGTACTGTCTTCCACCTGTTTCTATAATTGCGTACATACAAAAAGCCTCCAATTTTTAAAGTAGACTAATTTTTTAACATAAATCCTTAAATAAAGTCAATTTTCGCCAGAAATCTTTATGCCCCGATATTATCCAAACTGAATAAATTGTTTATAATTATATAATGAGGAAATTAATACTTTTTGACATAGACGGCACATTGGTCAGCATGGGCGGGGCAGGGACACGGGCTATGAATCTGGCTTTCAACGAAATATTCGGCATCCCGGATGCCTTTAAGAACATCCCTATGGCAGGTAAAACCGACATACAGATCATGAAAGAAGGCTTAAGGCTCCATAAACTTCCACACATGGACGGTAATGTCGAGAAAATGATTAACGGATATATCAGGTTCCTTGAGAAAGAGGTCGATAATCCTCTCAGACATCTTAAGCCCGGGATAAAGGAATCACTTGATTCACTTAACGAAATGAAAATAACTCTTGGACTTCTTACGGGCAATCTCGAAAAGGGGGCGAAAATAAAACTCGGCGCATTTAACCTTAATGAGTATTTTCTCGAGGGCGCCTTTGGCAGTGATGATGAAGACAGAGACAATCTCTTACCCATAGCAATTGATAAATTTGCAAAGAAGGGATTTAAATTTACCCCCGATACCTGTGTTGTTGTAGGAGACACGCCCAGAGACGTCAGGTGCGCAAAAATCCATGGAGCAGCCTGTATTGCAGTGGCCACCGGGCCTTACTCAAAAAATGACCTGCTAAAAACAGATGCAGACATTGTTATTGACTCCTTTGCTGACACCGAAAAATATATAGGCTTTATTAAAGATCATTAAGCAATTATTCATTTTCTCTCAATTAATCTCCTACTTAATTATTTTTTCAATAGATTCCTTTAGTTCCGCCGAATATTGATTTCAAACTAAAGTTTTTCTGCATTTGTCCGTTTAATTGAACAAGGGCGAAAGCATGTCGGGACTAATTAAAGATATATTTAAAGGGCTCAAACTGTGCAAAGATAGCTTATTGCAATCCATATGCAGGCTCGAAAATATACCCCCGTTTAGTTGGCTGGCAGAATACAGAGACACTATTGCATCAACTCTATACCTGGCCTGGATAGCCGGATGCGTCTACTGGCTTTATAACCTGGTGATAATTGATGCAAAGCCCGCAATGGTCAGTTTTCTATCTGTTACAGACTCCAGAGATGCATTGGTGTTTGTATTCTTTGGCATGTTCGGGGTTATTTATCTTACTTTTTTTGCCGTCTTTATAGCCAAGCTGATTTTCAATCTGGTTCGCGACGGAATAGATTCTCTTCTTCCTACACGGTGGTATTCACTGGTCAAATCAATATGTCTCTTGATCTGTCTGCATTTTGCATTCATATATATTGTGAATATAAAAACCGCGGGACTCACAGCATATACTCAGGTCTCACAACTTGTTCAGACATCAAAAAATCATTCGATGGCCACAAAAGAGACAGTTGATACTTCCAGGCTTCTTGAAAAGATCGGAAATTTAATCCAGAATTAAAGAGCTGATTTATTTTATATTTATAATTTAATGTTTTCTCTTTTGCACTTCTGCTCTATGGCACTTCTGCTCTTGCATGTCTTATAATTAAGAAAGAATACGATCAGCACCATCAGGAGGTCGGCACATGTTTTGTCCTGAATGTAAAGCAGAGTACAGGGAAGGATTTAAAAAATGCAGTGATTGCAATGCAGATCTTGTTGAACAACTCCCGCCAGAGCAGACAGAAGGGTTTGTTGATTATGTAGAAGTCCTGCGCACTTCCAATCTTTCGGATATTGCCTTGATTAAATCAATTCTGGACAGTGAGGATATAATTTATTATCTCCAGGGCGAACACGCCAATTACTTAATACCCCCTGTATTGCCTGCCAGGCTCCGCGTAAATAAAGAGCAGGTAGAAAAAACCGTAGAAGTGCTGAAGGACCTTAATATTCCCATTAAGGTGATAGATCCGAATGAATGAATAGGGGTGGCTTCAAATAAAAATTATTCCCATGCCTACACATTAAACTTAAAATTAATAATATCCCCGTCCTTAACCTGGTAAGTTTTGCCCTCAAGCCTTGCGAGCCCCTTTTCCTTCACAGCCGCCATGTTTTCACCTGAGGAGATGAAATCATCATAACCGACGGTTTCAGCGCGTATAAAGCCTCTTTCAATATCTGAATGAATCTTGCCGCCGGCCTTCTGGGCAATTGTCCCTTTCCTGATTGTCCATGCCCTGACCTCATCCTGCCCGACTGTCAGGAACGATATGAGCCCGAGCGCGTCGTAAGAGACATGGCAAAGCCTGTGCATGGCAGGCTCTTCAATTCCAAGGTCTTCAAGGAATACCCCGGCTTCATCAGCCGGAAGCTGTGCAATCTCCATCTCAATCTTTCCGCAAAGAGCTAAAATCTGCGGGACAACACCTTTTCCCTTTTCTTTAAAATATGTTTCGACCCTGTTTTGAAGATCTTTTAATTTGTCCGAGTTAATATCGTTTTCATTAATATTCAAAACAATAATCCCGGGCATGGTTGTGAGAAATTGATAGGGGAGCATAAGCCTCTTTTCCTCATCATTAAACTCAACGTCCCTCAGTGAAATTTCATCTTCAAGCGCCTTCCTGCATTTCAGCAAAAACTGTTTATCAGATGAGTCCTGCTTTTTACCCCTCTTCTCCTGCTTTTCAATCGTTTCAAGCCTCTTTTCCACAAGCTCCATGTCCCCGAGGATAAGCTCGTCTTCAAATGACATCACGTCCCTGACAGGATCAACACTATTCATCGGATGGATTATCGACCCGTCTTCAAATGCCCTGACAACATGGACAATCGCATCAGAATCCTTGATTAAGTTAAAGACCTTGGAATTCTGTGAAATATCTCCGCCCGAGGCAATCCCGAGGTAATCAATATATTCAACAACCGCAAAGGTGATTTTCTTCGGATCATAGACATCAGCCAGTTTATCAACGCGCGTATCAGGAATCCTGACAACACCGATATGCGGTTCTGTCTCGGCAGAGATTGAGGTCGGGTATGTTGTCGTTTCAATCTCAAGGCCGGTAAGGGCATTGAAGACCGTTGTCTTGCCTGAGTTTGCGAATCCGGTAATTGTTAATTTCATATACGTCCTTTCATCACATCGTATAAACACGCAGGGGCGAACGGCCGTTCGCCCCTACAATAATTTATCGTATTTTGGTACGGCTGCTATTTTATTTCTTTAAAGCTTTCATAAGCTGCACGGGCTGTTTTGTTAATATCGGCAGTCGTATGGGCAAGCGACATAAAGCCCGCCTCATATGCAGACGGGGCAAGGTTAATACCTTTTTCAAGCATCTTCCTGAAGAACTTTCCGAACATCTCCGTGTCCGTATTTGCCGCATCCGTAAAATTATAGACGTCCTTATCAGTAAAGTATGTGCAGAACATTGTCCCCGCCCTGTAAAATTTTGTCTTTATGCCTGCGCGCTTTGCTGCTTTCTTTAATGCATCTTCCAGCGCTTCTGATTTTACCATCAGTTTCTTATATGTCTCGGGCCTGGATAAAATTTTCAGGGTCTCAATTCCCGCAGTCATGGCAAGCGGATTACCCGAAAGCGTCCCTGCCTGGTACACGGGCCTGTCACGGTCTATCCTGCTCATGATCTCCCTGGTTACTCCGAATGCGCCGACCGGCTGGGCACCCCCTATCACGTTTCCACAGCAGGACATGTCCAGCTTTCTCTTAAATGCATTCTGCGCCCCGCCGTAAGATACCCTGAAGCCGGTCATGACTTCATCAAAGATCAGGACGATTCCGTTTTTTCTGGTTAACTTTCTCAGGCCCTCCAGATAACCGGGTTTCGGAAGAATACAGCCGCTGTTTCCGACAACCGGTTCAATAATTACACAGGCTATATTTTTCCCGGCCTTCTCGCATATCTGCTTAAACGCCTTTAGGTCATTATATGGAAGAGTAATTGTGTTTCTGGCATAATCCTTCGGGACACCCGGACTGGTAGGCACGCCGAATGTCGCTGCCCCTGAACCTGCCTTAACTAAAAGGCCGTCAGCATGGCCGTGATAGCATCCTTCAAATTTAACGATCTTGTCCCTCCCGGTAAAACCCCTTGCTGCCCGGATAGCGCTCATTGTCGCCTCGGTCCCGGAATTGACCATTCTAAGAATTTCCATGGAGGGATATGCCTTGCGGACCATCTCCGCAAGCTCTACTTCAAGCGGGGTAGGCGCGCCGAAG
>SDBV01001796.1_pt1 | contig 32107 bp, 27 predicted proteins | sample 2277081 | NCBI WGS metagenome assembly SDBV01 (sample SAMN10402039, study PRJNA504765) | marine sediment metagenome | isolation source: marine sediment core GS10_PC15, 223 cmbsf | place: Arctic Ocean: Southern Knipovich Ridge | collected 2010 | reverse complement strand
CCCGCAACCCCCGCAGCCCCCGCAGTCCGCTGTGCCGCAAACGCCCGCGCAAGCAACAGGGGCGCAACGGCGTGTATCTGCATGTTATGCCACAGCATCTGCGGCGTCATGTCCATGACCCGGTCGGCCTCGAAAACCGACGCGCTGTTGATAAGGATGTCCACCCCCCCGGCAAGCGCCACTGCCTGGTCCATCAGATTCTCAGCCTGCCCCGGCTCGCTAAGGTCAGCCCGTATCGCCCAGGCCTTTGCGCCGGCACCTTGAAGCTGCTCAATCAGCGACTCGGCCTGGTCGTGCGACGTGTTATAATGTACAACCACGTTGACCGACGCCTCCGCCAGCGCCACCGCTACAGCTCTGCCCAGACGCACCGCGGCACCAGTCACCAGGGCCGTCCTGCCCGTCAGGCTGATTGAATCATTTTCCACACGCCGCCCTGTTATTCAAACTGTATATCGACAATGACAAACTGTACGGTCGTAACGCCGCGGAATGTGTTGAACTGCGGCCTGTACGCGATGCTGAAAAAATCCGTATCGAGCAGTTTCTTTTCATATCTGCCCATGTTAAAACCGATGCACCGCACCGAGGCGGTCCCGTCGGTTATCGCCATCTGCAAATGGTCGGCCCGCGAGCCGACAGTCCTGGGCGGGGACATCCAGCGAACCCCACGGGTCGCAAAGACCGGAGGTGGATTGCCCTGGCCAAATGGTTCGAGCATGTTAAGCTGTCTGACCACGCCATCATCCATTTCCGCCATGCTGCAAACCGCGTCAATGTCCAGCCTGGAGATCAATAGTTCACGACGCAGATGTTCCTGGGCGTACTGTTCGATTGCCTCGGCGAAGTCGGCGATCTTGTCTGTCCTGATCTTCAGGCCCGCCGCCATCGCGTGGCCACCGAAGCTTTCCAGGTACCCCGAACAGGCGCTTATCGCGTCATGTATATTGAACCCTTCGACGCTCCGCGCCGAGCCTTGGCCGAAGCCGTTGTCGCCGCCGGTGTTGATCATTATCGCCGGCCGCATGAATTCGTCGATGATACGCGAGGCGACGATGCCCACCACGCCCGTGTGCCAGTTTTCACTGGCCAGCACGATGGTCTTTCTGTCGGGGTGATTCAGGCCCATCGCCGTTATCATCGTCTTTGCTTCTTTGAATATCTTCCGCTGGCACTGCTGACGGAGCCGGTTCTGGTCCTTGAGATAACGGGCGATCTGCATACAGCGGATTTCGCTGTCGCTGGTCAACAGTTCCACCGCAAGCCGTGCATGGCCCATCCGCCCAGCGGCGTTCAGCATCGGCGCCAGCCGAAAACCTATGTCATAACTGTCAACCGTGCCGGTAAGCTCGGCAGTCTCTACGAGGGCACAAATGCCCGGCAACCCGGAATCCTGAAGCGCCTTCAATCCGAAACTTGTAAGCACCCGATTTTCTCCGCGAAGATCGACCACGTCAGCGATCGTCCCGACAGCAGCCAGCGTCGTGGCGTCCAGCAAAAACTCCCGCAACGGCCCAGCCGTCCGCGAGCCGTTGTTGACCGCGTTGATCACCGCCCAGGCCAGCTTAAAGGCCACCATCGCCCCAGCCGAGTCACCGTTCGGATACGATTTGTCTATCGACGGATGCACTATCACCGCCGCCTTCGGCAGTTGATCTTTGGGCCTGTGATGGTCCGTAATGATCATCTCCACACCCAACTCGCGCCCCAGAGCCGCCTGGTCAACAGCGGTAATGCCGCAATCGACCGTAATGATAAGCCTGGCACCGCCGTCGGCAAGCTGCCTTACCGCCTCGGCATTCAGGCCGTAGCCCTCATCGATGCGATGGGGGATGTAATATTCCACCCTGGCGCCCAGCAGTTTCAGCAACCGCCACAAAATCGCAACCCCCGTAATGCCGTCCACGTCGTAGTCACCGTATATGGCGATCTGTTCACCCGCGGCGACCGCCCGTCTTATAACTGCAACCGCCGCCTCTGCGCCCGGCATCTTCTCCGGCTCGATCAGCTCAGTCAGCCTGGGATTGAGAAAACTCTGAACCGAGCCTGCGCAGGTCAGCCCCCGATTGACCAGCACCTGCGTCAGAACCGGACTTATACCAAGCTGCTCGGCTAACTGGCTCGCGACGGGGTCAGCCGTGCGAATGTTCCACTGTTTTTTGTGCGGTTTCAAGACTGTTGCCACTCGCCTATTTACTGGTTATCCCTTTATTCAGCATCGGCATACCCTCAGCGGCTTCCTCCGGCCCATAGTTAAAAACCGTAAACCCACCTGTCCTGCAGTACCGCGTGATATTGATATGCTCGATCAGCCTGGCTACATCGGTCGGGTTATTCCATCATGTGCTAAGCCCGATCCCCGGATAGCACGGCACGTTGTGGCACCAGAATGCCCGATGCTCCCCAGCCAGCGATTTCTGCGAGACACAATACGCCCCAAGCATCGCCAGTCCGTCCACGGTCCGTAGTCGCCACCACGCCGCAACCCTGCTTCGTCCCGTCACCGCCGAGGCCTCATATATGTTTCAGGACGACTGAGCCGACTATACAGCCCATAAACACAATGTCAACCCAAAAAGTGCCTGACCTGCTCTGTAGAAAAGCTCTTTGACAAGTTGGATTATCGCGATGTTGTGCGTTAATACAAGCAGCATCATTTCGCGGCATTGCGACCGGTAGCCCACGTCATCCGCCCCAAAACCATTACCGTGAATTTAAGGAAAAAAGTTACATTACCCCTAATATCTGCCGATACCCCAACGGTGGCGGCGCTCTGTTTTTTTGAGCTTTTTGGGGTACTGAAGTTACATGTTCCAAAAATCAAAAGATGTATAAACTAAAGGCATCAATGTGTTTATTGGATTATTATCGGCCGTCGGGGTGCGAAATTTACAATGAACCTTCCAAATTAACACGAAAGAATGACAAATAAGGACGTAACGAGATGGAAAAGAGAACAGTATTATTCGTGGATGACGAAAAAAAGGTGCTGACCTCTCTGGAGAGAGGCCTTCTGGATGAATCATATGAAGCCCTCTTTGCAAACAGTGGGCAAGAGGCGCTTGAAATCCTCCAGAAGAATCCTGTCCATGTGATCGTAACGGATATGCGTATGCCCGAGATGGGCGGACTTGAACTTCTCAGGGCCGTCAAAGAAGAATATCCTCATATCATCCGGATGGTTCTTTCGGGATACACGCAGGTAACCACCGTGCTTACAGCGATAAATCAGGGAGAGGTTTTCAGATTTATCACCAAGCCGTGGAAACTCGAGGAAGAGTTCAAGCCAGCCGTCCGGGAGGCGATAGAGTATTACGACTTTCAGAATGAACGCCAACGCCAGAAGAGTCATTAATTGTGGGGTCCGGTTGGTTATATTTGGCAAAATACAGGTACAGGAAAAGCAAATGAAAAAAGGAAGATTTAGTGACTCAACCCAGACGGCGGTAGTGAACCTTGAATCTGATCATTCCGTAGCCACCTGCCGGGCCTGGTTGGAAGTAAAGGATGTAATGTGCAAAGATGTGGTTGTCATCGGTCCTGATGAAACTGCAATCTCAGCTGCAAAGATGATGTCTGAGAATAACGTTTCGTGTATCGTCGTTATGGACAACGGCAGCGTGGAGGGTATTCTTACCGAAAGAGACTTGCTCAAAAAAATGGGTGGTGATGGGAAATTCAACAATAAGATAACAGCGGCGGAGGTAATGTCTCGTTCTGTGGAAAGCGTATCACCTGATTTATCTATTCTTAACGCCAGCGAAATTATGGAGACCAAAAACATCAGGCGATTGCCAATCCTCGCAGAGAGGCAGCTTGTCGGAATTGTAACGCAAACCGATTTGACTCAAGCCCTTACATCCTATGGTATGTGGAAAGATGTCGCAGAAATAATGAGTAGAGATGCAGCCGTAGTACAGACCAAAACGGTTGTTGCAGAAGCGGCTGAAATCATGGCCTCTCGCAACATCTCATGCATCGTAGTTCTGGAGGGAAATAATGTGTGCGGTGTTGTTACAGAAACGGACATCCTCAAAAAAGTTATTGTACCTCGAAAGAATCCTGCTCGTACTAAAATAGATGAGATTATGTCTTTTCCCGTGATGGTGGTTTCCCCCAGTTCCGGTGTCTTTAGCGCCCACAAGACTATGGAGAAATTGCACATTCGCAGGCTGATTGTTATGGAAAATGATCTGCTGTGTGGGATTTTAAGTCAAACAGATGTCTTTAGAGCAATGAAAAATAAGCTGCAAAAGGAGGAAGAAAAAAACATTCGGTTGCTGAACCAGTCTAAAAGCAATATCTATACTCTCGACTTGAACGGGATGGTAACCTATGTTAATTCCGCGTTTATGAAGCTGTTGGAGATTTCGGACCGGGCGGAATTGAACGATCAGCCTTTTTTATCGGAACGGTTCTGGCTTAATCCGGCAGAGAGGGCTCGATGTTTAAAGAAACTGAAAAAAGGGAATGTTGAAATCGAGGATTTACGCCTCAAAACTTCCAAAGGCAGGGATATTTATGTTTCTATCTTTTCCACCTTTACTAAAAACATTCACGGCCAAATCAACGGAACTCAGGGAATACTTTACGACATCACGGACCGTAAGCGGGCAGAGTTGTCTGTAACGAAAGCTTACCATGATGCCAGAGAGGCCAACTGTGAACTGAAACAAGCGCAGTCACAATTGATACAAAATGAGAAACTGGCGTCTATCGGCCAGCTTGCTGCCGGGGTTGCGCATGAGATGAACACCCCTGTGGGTTTTGTGGCCAGCAATTTCGAGACGCTGGAAAATTATGTGACAAAGATCCGTGACCTGCTCGTAAAGTACGAGGAACTCACGCGACAAATTGGAACTTTGGGGAAAGCAGAACTGCGGAACAAAGCAACAGAGATAGACCAATTCAGGGATGACACAAAAATGGACTTTATTGTCAAAGACATCTGTGAATTATTCGACGATTCGAGGGAAGGCCTGGAAAGAGTTACTAATATCGTCCAGAACCTGAGAGACTTCTCAAGAGTTGACCAGCCGGGAAGCCGCGACGAATACGATATAAACAAGGGTATTGAGGCCACCCTTGTTGTGGTGAGAAATGAAATCAAGTATAATACCGATGTCAAAACGGAACTCTCCGAGCTGCCCCTGATCTTCTGCCACCCCAACCAGCTAAACCAGGTATTCCTCAATATCCTCCTGAATGCGACTCAGGCGATCAAATCTCAGGAAAGAGACGACAGGGGCACTATCACAATCAGGACATACGCGACAGAGACGGGTGTGGTCTGTGAAATCTCCGACGACGGGCCTGGAATCCCTCCCGATAAAATCTCAAAAATTTTCGACCCGTTTTTTACAACTAAACCTGTCGGCAAAGGTACTGGCCTGGGGCTGAGTGTCTCGTATGACATTATCGCAAACAAGCACAATGGCCAACTCCTCGTAGAAAGCACGCTTGGTGAGGGAACGAAGTTCATTATAAAGCTCCCGACCAGCAGGGAACAACCGGCTAATGGACAAGAAATGATAATGGAGAGAGAGAACAAATGAAAAACAGAATATCCATTGTAGTCAGTCTTGTCATAATTGGCTTGATCTTCGCAGTTCTCAAGGAGGGTCTGCTCCAACGCAAACCACTGTGAGAAGTGAAATAATAAAGATTACTAAAATGAGAAATACAACGCGTAACCGAAATTCAGGTACCGCAAAACCGAATGAGAAAGCCAAAGTGAAGCTCACAGGCTTTATCATATTGTATCTGCTGATAGTAGTTGGGTTTGTGGCGATTGGGCCGATGGTGTTTTCCTCTACGTGGGTTAGTTCGAGCGACTTCCACTCGTGCATTGAGATAAGCAGTTCATTCATAGCAATGATCGCAGCTATAGTGTGTTTGATGTACTACTTTGGGTTCAGGAGTCGGTACTATCTGCTTTGTGCACTTGGCTTTTTCATCTGTGGAGGTGAAGGCTTCGTTCATGGACTACTTAGTTTTACCAGGCTCGTTTCCGGTGTAGAGGCCGACTTGTCGAAGTTTGTGCCGGGGACATATGTTGCCGGTAGGACTGCATTCGCGATTTTCATAATATTAGCGGCTGTATTGACTGACAAGACTCGCTCTACAAAGGACATGCGTAAAGAGACTATCTTTTTTTCGTCGGTTGCGCTGATTTTCGCCTGTGTGATGACAGCCCTTGCGATAGTGCTTCCACTTCCAAAGTTTATTTATCCGGAGCAACTGATCTCCAGACCGATTGATTTTGCTTCCGCTATATTGTTCGCAATTGCTTTTGTTGTGGTGTTGAAGAAATATAGTCGCGAGCAAAGCATCTTCTCGGGGTCTTTACTGGCATGCATTTTGTTGAATCTCGGCGGGCAGATCTACATGTCGTTTTCAAAACAGCTTTTTGATGCTTTCTTCGATATGGCTCACTGGGCGAATATTCTGAGTTACTGTATGCCCGTGCTTGGCATTGCGATACAGGTACTGAAGGAAATAAAAAAGTCAGCACGTGAACTGATAGCTCGTGAAGAAGTGGAGAAGGAATTGCAAGAATACCGTGATCACCTTGAACAGCTTGTTAAAAAAAGAACGACAGAATTAGAAATAGTCAATAATGAACTTGAACAGAAAATTACCGAACGTAAGCAGGTGGAGGAGCAAAGGGAGAAGCTTCTGCACGACATGGAAGAGCGTGTCAAGGAGCTTCGCTGCATGTACGGTATAGCCACTTCTATTGGCACGCGCAGGAGACTGGAAGAAACCTTCCATGATGTGGTTAATATTCTTCCGTCAGGCTTGTATTACCCGAAGATCACGTGTGTGAGGATACGCTTTGATGAGGCCGAATATACCTCCGAACTTTTCAAGGAAACGCCATGGAAACTGAGAAGCGGGATTGTCATCGACGGCGAGGAACGCGGCTCCGTGGAGTGTTGCTACCTCCAGGAACGTCCTGCTCTGGACGAAGGGCCCTTTCTAAGAGAGGAACGCAGCCTCATTAATGGTATTGCCCGCGCTCTCAGTGAGGCGGCAAAACACATGTTGGCGGCAAAGGCCTTGTATCAAGCCAAGCAGGCGGCCGAAGACACGAGCAGACAACTTGAAGAATCCGTCAGACATGCCAATATGTTGGTCCAGGAAGCGACGGAAACGAGCACAAGATTAAAGGATATGCAGTCTCAAATAGTCCAAAGTGAGAAGATGGCTTCCATAGGGCAGCTCGCCGCAGGAGTTGCTCATGAGATCAACACCCCTGTGGGTTTTGTGGCCAGCAATTTCGAGACGCTGGAAAATTATGTGATGAAGATTCGTGACATGCTCGTAAAGTACGAGGAACTCACGCAACAAATTAGAACTTTGGGGAAAGCAGAACTGCGGAACAAAGCAACAGAGATAGACCAATTCAGGGATGACACAAAAATGGACTTTATTGTCAAAGACATCGGTGAATTATTCGACGATTCGAGGGAAGGCCTGGAAAGGGTTACTGAAATCGTCCAGAACCTGAGGGACTTCTCAAGAATTGACCAGCCGGGAAGCCGCGATGAATACGATATAAACAAGGGTATTGAGGCCACCCTTGTTGTGGCGAGAAATGAAATCAAGTATGATACCGATGTCAAAACGGAGCTCTCCGAGCTGCCCCTGATCTTCTGCCACGCCAACCAGCTAAACCAGGTATTCCTCAATATCCTCCTGAATGCGGCTCAGGCGATCAAATCTCAGGAAAGAGACGACAGAGGCACTATCACAATCAGGACATACGCGACAGAGACGGGTGTGGCCTGTGAAATCTCCGACGACGGGCCTGGGATTCCTCCCGATAAAATCTCAAAAATCTTCGACCCGTTTTTCACAACTAAGCCCGCCGGCAAAGGTACGGGCCTGGGGCTGAGTGTCTCGTATGACATTATCGTGCACAAACACAACGGCAAACTCTTCGTTGACAGTACTGTCGGTAAGGGCACGAAATTTACAATACAGCTTCCAATTAACATGAAAGAAAATGGCGAAAAGGAGATAATGAGCGATGGAAGAGAGAACAGTATTATTCGTGGATGACGAGGAAAAGGTGCTGTCGTCCCTGAAAAGGGGCTTTTTGAATGAGCCATACGAAACCCTCTTTGCAAACAGTGGTCAAGAGGCGCTTGAAATCCTCCAGAAGAATCATGTGCATGTGATTGTGACGGATATGCGTATGCCCGAGATGGACGGACTTGAACTTCTCAGGGCCGTCAAAGAAGAATATCCTCACATCATCAGGATGGTTCTTTCGGGACAGTCGCAGATTAAAAATGTACTGGCAGCGATAAACCAGGGAGAGATATTCAGATTTGTCACCAAGCCGTGGAAACTTGAGGACGAATTCAAAACAATTATTCGACAGGCAATAGATTATTACAACCTGCATAGTGAATACGAAATGCTGATGCGCGTTGTTGAACAACTGGTAGATAGAACCGAGCCTGAAAAAATAAATTTCACGTTTATCAAGGCGTTGATTTCGAGGCGAAAACAGCATTTATACGACTGGAGTAAAAAATGTGACTTGGTTTCACTGAACTCGCAATAAAAGAAAACGGTTAACAATGATGGTAGTATTATACAGGATTAAGGCCAATGGCCTAAACGGTTACAAAAAGGGGTTGGTCTTTTTTTCGCTGCCTATGGTCGTTGCCGGGCCGTGGCCGTTATAGACCTTTGTTTCGTCCGGCAGTGTAAAGAGCCTGTCCCGAATGCTGTTCAGGAGTTGCTCCGAATCGCCGCCGGGAAAATCGGTTCGACCGATCGAGTTGGCAAACAATGTATCACCCACGAAAACAACACCTTCATCCTGACAGTACAGGCATATCCCCCCCGGCGTATGGCCCGGCGTGTGAAGGGGCTGAAATTTTATTCCGGCGTATTCGAGAGGGCACTGGTCCGTAATGACGACATCGGCGGGCTGGGCCTTGTAGGGCAGGCCCACCATAACCGAAAGGTTCTTTACCGGGTTGGCGAGCATGGGCGTATCGTCATTATGGATGGCGACTTTTATGCCGGGGAAGGTTTCACGCAGCAGATTAACGCCGGCGATGTGGTCGGCGTGGCCGTGTGTGAACAGTACTGCCACGGGATTGAGACCGTTCGTCTTCAGGAACTCAATCAGCGGCTCAGACGACATACCGGTATCGATCACCACACAGTCGGTGGCGCTGTCGTTGGGCCGCACAACATAGGCGTTGGTCTGAAAATCGCCTAAAACAAAAGTGTCTATCTTCATGCTTATCACTCTTCGTCGGGTGTTTTCATATGGATTGTTACGTTTTTTCGATATGTCTCCGGTTGGTTGCGCCAGTCGGTCCCGGCGGGCACGTTTCGGTCCATCCTGGAGGCGACGAAGAACAGCCGGACAGCGTGGCCAATTACGCTTAGGCCCATCAAGAAAAATACGCCCGCAGCCAGGTATGCGAATAAATCCCGCAGTACGAAGATCAGCATCGCAAAGCCTATCAGCAACATACCCACGACGAACACCGTTGCAGCGATGCCGCGTGTGGCCTGTGAAATCTGTTTGGTATAAAATCTGAAAACCATAACGTTTCCTCTTTACACCGCACCAAGTGTAGCGGTTTTGCAGCCGATGGCAAGAAAAAAGCGGACCACTCTGGGTGGCCCACTGGTTTTTTCATCTTTACATCGGTGGCATTCCGCCGCCCGGAGACATTTCTTTCTTTTCCGGGATTTCACAGACGATAGCGTCGGTGGTCAGCAGCAGTGACGCGATGGAAGCGCCGTTCTGCAGGGCGGCCCGTTCGACCTTAGTCGGCACGATCACGCCGAACTTAACCATATCGCCATACTTCTTTTGCAGGACGTCATAGCCAAAATTCACTTCGTCGGACTCGATAATCTTCTGAGCCACGATCGAACCGTCCAGCCCGGCATTGCAGGCAATCTGTTTGATCGGTGCCAGTACCGCTCTGCGGACGATGTCAACGCCGATATTCTCGTCGCCGATGCATTTGACTTTGTCCAGTGCGCTCAGGGCCTTCAACGAAGAGACTCCGCCGCCGGGCAGGATACCTTCTTCGACAGCGGCACGACATGCGTGCAGCGCATCTTCGACTCGGGCCTTCTTTTCCTTTACCTCGGACTCGGTTGCGGCTCCGACCTTAATCAGTGCCACGCCGCCTGAGAGCTTTGCGAGTCTCTCCTGCAATTTTTCGATGTCATAGTCGCTGGTGCTGTTTTCGATCTCGGTCTTTAGCTGTTCGATGCGCCCCTTGATATCGACGCTCTTGCCGGCGCCTTCGATGATCGTGGTCGTATCCTTGTCGATGGTTATCTGTTTGGCGGCGCCGAGATGGGCGGCTTCGACCTTTTCCAGTGGGATACCAAGGTCCTCGAAGATGGCCGTTCCGCCGGTCAGCAGTGCGATGTCCTGCAGCAGGGCCTTGCGTCTGTCACCAAAGCCGGGCGCCTTGACGGCACAGACCTGCAATACGCCGCGGAGCTTGTTGATCACCAGCGTTGCCAGTGCCTCGCCTTCAATGTCCTCGGCGATAATCAGCAACGGCCTGGACTTCTTAGCTGCCATCTCCAGCACCGGTACCAGTGACTTGACCGAGCCGATCTTCTTTTCGTGAATCAGGACGAACGGCTTTTCCAGTTCGACGGTCATATTTTCCGGGTTGGTTACGAAATGCGGACTCAGGTAGCCCTTGTCGAACTGCATACCTTCGACCAGGTCCACGATGGTTTCCAGCGACTGGCCTTCTTCGACGGTGATAACGCCGTCCTTGCCGACCTTGTCCATGGCCTGTGCCAGTGTCTTGCCGATCTCTTCGTCCTGGTTAGCCGAACAGGTTGCGACCTGCTGGATCTGTTTGCTGGACCTGACGGGCGTGCTCATTTCGGCCAGCCTGGCGACGAGCGCTGCGACCGCCTTGTCGATGCCGCGTTTGACCTGCATGGCGTTGGCGCCGGCGGTGATGTTTTTCAGGCCTTCCTCGAATATCGCCTCAGCCAGGATCGTCGCCGTCGTGGTCCCGTCGCCTGCCACGTTACTGGTCTTGGATGCTACTTCTTTGACCATTTGGGCACCCATATTCTCATAGGGGTCTTCCAGTTCGATTTCCTTGGCGACCGAGACGCCGTCCTTCGTTACCGTCGGCGAACCGAAGCTCTTTTCCAGTATTACATTCCTGCCGCAGGGCCCCAGCGTAATCTTTACCGCTTTGGTCAGCTTGTTTACACCCAGACGAATAGCTGTTCTGGCTTCAACGTCAAAGGCTATTTTTTTTGCTGCCATTTTCTTCTCCTAATCTCGTTTCAGTGTCTCCGTGTTTCACGGAGCCGTAATATCATTTCCAGTTTCTCCGGCTAATCCTTGATAGTAGCCATTACCTCGGACTCATCCAGAATCATATACTCTTTGCCGTCAATCTTGATCTCGCTGCCGGCGTAACTGCCGAACAGGATCACGTCGCCCTTTTTGAGCTGCATCTTGCCACGTGTACCATCGTCCAGAAGTTTGCCGTTGCCCACGCTGATAACCTTGCCGCGTTGCGGTTTTTCCTTTGCCGAATCCGGCAGCACAATACCCCCGGCCGTTACCTCCTGGGCCTCCTGTCGCTGAACGATGACCTTGTCACCCAATGGTCGAATCTTCATTTCTGTCTCCTGTGTTCTCAAATTTTTATTACACCCTGCGCGGCTCACAATTTGCCGCTGTCTTTGTCACCCACGCCGGGCAACCTTCGATCAATCGGGCCATGGTACTGTATGTACTGGCAATTTCAAGCAAATCATGTGCCATCCAGACCGGCTGAGACGGTCAGTTTTCCGTAACACTCTTAAAGGCAAAGGGTTATCGCCACCACATATTCGGTCGGCCCGGTGATTTTGCAGCCCCCCCTCCCGTCGAACTGCCACTGTGACAGGTAAGTATTGGCAGAAAAAGGTTTTTTTGTAATACTTTAATCGCGTGGAGCTTCTGAAAAACCCCGCTTGTCATTCCTGCGACAAATTGTCATTCCTGCGAAGGCAGGAATCCATAACCCCGAAGGGGCGAAAGAAATCTCTACTCTCTACTGCATCTGCACATATTTCGCCAGCCGATCTTTCCACATCTGTCTATCCCGCGGCTGATATGTCGTAAGCGCAAAACTGTTTCGCATTACCGCTCTTATATCGTCCGGGCCCTTTAGTGCACCCAGTCCGACGGCGACAGTAAGGGCGTTGCCCAGCGAGGCACACTGGTCGGCCCCTGCGTGGACCGGTATCCCGCACGCGTCAGCGGTCAACTGACAGAGCAGCTTGTTTTTGATCCCGCCGCCGACTATGTAAACGCATTGGCTTTTTTGCCCGGTCAATTCGCCGATCAGCTCCAGCCGATACGCATACTCCAGCGCCAGGCTTTCCAGCACGCAGCGTACGAGTTCACCCCGGCTCTTCGGCCTGGTCTCCCCGCCACTCTCTGCCAGAACGTCATACAGCGTCTGTTCCATATCCGCCGGCGCCATCAGGCGATTGTCAGCTACGCTGAACATGCCCGTTGACCGGGCCTCGGTCGCCTCCGACGTAATCCTGTCATAGTCCCACGCGTCGGTGGACGTGTCCCACCTGCGTTTCAGTTCCTGAACCAGCCACAGTCCCAGGATATTACGGCCGAGGAACCAGTTGGCCAGTGTATATTCATTGAAGAAGCCATTGTCGAACGCCTGTTTCGTCGTCACGGGTTGCGGTTGCAGTTTGCCCATGACGCTCCATGTACCGCAGCTCAGGAACGCCCAGTTGTCGCCCTCAGCAGGCACCGCTGCGGCAACGGCGCTGGTGTCATGTCCGCACGTAGCTACCACAGGCACCGGCCCAAGCCCCGTCTGCCGCTGAATCGACTCAGACAAAGGCCCCAGCACCGTCCCCGGCTCAACCAGCCTGCCGAATATATCCGGCAGTTCGAACCCGTCGATCACCCGTTTTGACCAATTACCCCGGCAGTCCATCAGGTTGGCCGTGTTGACGATGGTTTTTTCTGACGCCTTAACGCCGGTCAGAAAGTAGTTGAACAGGTCGGGCATATTGAGAAAATCTTTTGCCATGTCCATAATGGGACAGTTGTTTTTCCTCATTGCAAGCAGTTGAAACAGCGAGCTGATCGCCCATGGCTCCGCCGCGGTAGCCTCGAATATCTCCTGCGTGGTCATGATCGGATTGGAATACGCATGGATGTCGTTTGTGCGTCCGTCGCGGTAGTGTACCGGGTTGCCCAGAAGTTGCCCGTCCGCCCCGAGCAGACCGAAGTCCACCCCCCACGTATCGACACCGATCCCGTCGATTGCTATGCCACGTTTGGCGCAGTATCGCAACGTGACGATTATCTCGGCGAACAGAAACGGAAAATCCCAGAACAGCGTTTCTCCAAGCCGCACAGGCCGATTGGCGAACCGATGTATCTCTTCCATCGTCACCTTTCCGCCGTCCAGTTTTACGACCACGCCTCGGCCGCTCTCTGCGCCAAGGTCGATCGCCAGATACGTATTCATGGTTCTGTTTATCCCTGCAAACCCTTATGAACGCTGGAGTTATAAAAATCGGGGCGAGAGGACTCGAACCTCCGACCTCATGACCCCCAGTCATGCGCGCTAGCCAAACTGCGCCACGCCCCGCGAAACCGCGCATTGTATCGGCCACGGATATGGATTACAACACTTTTATGGCTCTTCCGCGAATAATGACTAATGAATAATGGGGGTGTTGGGAGAGGCGGTTTTGTGTTGACAGCCGGGTGCACGGGCCATACAATACTGGGTTAAGTGTCATGCGTTTGTAAATAAAGGACGAATATTCCCCGAATGGGCTACACAAACATGAAGTTCAGCGAACTCAATCTAAAACCGGCGATTCTCAAAGGTCTGGCTGATAAGGGCTATGCCGAGTTGACCGAGATCCAGGAAAAGACATTTGAATACGTCCTGAGTGGGCGTGACATGATAGCACGTGCCGAGACGGGTTCTGGCAAGACGGCGGCCTGTGCCATCCCTGTAGCGCAGAACACCGATCCCAGCATCAATCATGTGCAGGCGCTTATACTGGTTCCGACGCGAGAGTTGGCGCTTCAGTATGTCAGCGAGATAGCGGAGATAGCGAAGCACACGGACATCGCGGCATTTGCCGTCTATGGCGGGTTCAGCATCGAGATACAAAAGAGCAAACTGGACCACGGCGTACATATCCTGGTGGCGACGCCGGGCCGACTGATTGACCTGCTCTATAACAGTCCGCTGAGGCTTTCGGAGGTTTCCACCTTCGTGCTGGACGAGGCTGACGAGATGCTGGACATGGGTTTCATCGGTGACGTGGAGTTTGTCATGTCCTGCCTGATTCATGAACACCAGACGCTGCTGTTTTCGGCGACGATGCCGCAGCAGATAAAGAAACTGACTGATAAATATCTTCGCGACCCCGCGACCGTCGAGTTGAATGTCAGTAAGGTTGCGCCCGAGAACCTGGAACATTGCTTCATGCCGACCACAAGAAACGGTAAGATGGAAGACCTGGTTGGCTTCCTGGAGCAGAAAAAGCCCAGGCAGGTTATCATATTTTGTAATTCGCGAAGAAATGTCGAGAGTTGTTACAAGCAGCTCCGCGATAAGGTCAAGGACGTGGACATGATTCACGGCGGTCTGGAGCAGAATAAGCGTACATCGCTGTTTCGCCGATTCCGCCGGGGCGACATCAAGGTAATGATCGCTACCGACGTGGCGGGACGCGGCCTTGATTTCAGCCATGTCACATACGTGATAAATTACGACTTTCCGAACAACGCCGAGACATATACGCATCGGACGGGGCGGACGGCTCGGATGGGAAGGAAGGGCACGGCGGTTACCTTTTACAGCAGAGGCGACCTGCGGTCAATCAAGGAGGTGGTCGAATGCAATCACGTCAAACCCGTCTGGCTTGGTGATGAGCCGGACCTGAGCAAAGTGCCGAAGGGCAGAGGTCCAGCCCGGCGTGGCGGGTATGGTGGCAGCAGCGGCACTGGCGGCTATCGGCCCGGCAATAAAAAGGGCCGACCCAGGACCGGGCGAAAGGCCTGATCGAATCTTGGCTCTCCCCGTTCATTGAACTCAATTGACTTTGCAGAGACAACCTTCGGAACAGGGCATCATCGCTTCGGTATCCATACAGGCGAATTTTCCGGCGAATTGCAGGACGGTTGGGTGCTGTTATCGATCATAAATCACCCGGCAGGGGCAGGTTTTTGACAATCGGGTCGTTTTTTGACTTGCCGGGCCGGTGGCCAGCCGGTACAATTCGCAGTTCTAAGTCAACACTGAGACACAGGGTTCAAACTCAATACGTAGTGGAGGTCCGAAAAAGTGGCGAATATTGACGACATTCGTAATGTTGTACTGCTGGGGCATGGTGGTGCGGGCAAGACATCACTGGCCGAGATGATTTTGCGTAAAACTGGCATGACTAACCGTCTCGGGACGGTGGAAGATAAAAATACGGTCAGCGATTACGACGACGAAGAGAAGCAGCGGGGTAATTCGATTCACGCCTCGGTGATGCATGCCAACTATAACGGCAAGCTGATCAATATCGTCGATACACCGGGGTATCCGGATTTTGTGGGGGCGGCGCTTTCGTCGATACCAGCCGGTGATGCGGCGATTGTCGTAATCGGTGCCGCAGCGGGCATCGAAATCAGTACACGTAAGATGTTCGCCGCGGCTGGGGCCATCAATAAGCCACGCATTATCGTGATCAACAAGATAGATTCGGACACAGCCGACCTGGCCGACCTGGTAAACATCATACAGGAAACATTCGGCAGTCAGTGCAGATGTGCGAATCTGCCGGCAGTGGACAGGGAATCGATAATCGACTGCATAGCCAACGACAGCGGTAAATCGCCGGTGATGGATGTGGCTCAGGCGCATACGAACCTGATCGAAAATATTATCGAGGCAGACGACGATTTGATGGAGGCGTACCTGGGCGGCGAAGATATCGGCCCGGACAAGATCGCAGGGGTATTTGTCAAGGCACTGATCGACGGGACGATTATACCGATCGTGTTTACCAACGCGAGAAAGGACATCGGCATTACCGAGCTTCTGGACCTGATTGTCAACTGCGTGCCTTCGCCGACACAGTCGCCCGCGGCAATACTTAAAGACGGTGAAACCGAAACATCGGTCAAGGCCGATCCCGACAGGCCGTTGGCCGGCCTGGTATTCCGCATCGGATTTGACCCGCGGTCGAACATGAAATACGCCTCGATCCGGATATTCAGCGGCAAACTGACCCACAACACACACATGCATATCAATGCTGGTAAAAAGCCGGTTCGTCTGGGACACCCACTACGATTGCAAGGCTGTGAGAGCAGTGAAATTGAGGCCGGTCTGGCAGGTGAAATCGTGGGCCTTGCCAAGGTTGAAAATTTGAAGGTTGGCGACTTAATCCACGACGGACAATGCAGCGGTAAATTTGCCATGCCGCCGATACCCAAACCGATGTTTTCCCTGGCATTGGAGCCGGCGTCACACGGTGACGAAGCGAAGCTCGGCGGCGCACTGGAGAAGCTCTCAGAAGAGGATGTCTGCTTCAAGATCAGCCATGATTCACAGACCAAAGAACTGGTAATCAACGGACTGGGTGATCTGCATCTGCGTGTGATGCTTTCAAAGATGGAAAATCGGTTTAAGCTGTCGGTCAGTACCAAGCCTCCGAAGATTCCGTATCGTGAGACAATCACGGGCAAAGCCGACGGCCACTACCGACATAAAAAGCAGACAGGCGGCGCCGGACAGTTCGGCGAGGTATATCTCAGGATCGAGCCTGCCGAACGTGACAGCGATCCGCCGCTGCAGTACAGTTGGGATATTTTCGGCGGTTCGATTCCCAGCCAGTACGAGCCGGCGGTCCTCAAGGGAATCAAGGATGTGATGGCCTCTGGCGTGGTGGCGGGCTTCCCGTTGCAGGATGTCAAGGTATCAGTCTATGACGGCAAATATCACCCGGTGGATTCAAAGGAAGTGGCATTCAGGGCGGCAGGCAAGGGGGCGTTTATCGAGGCAGTACAAAAGGCCAGGCCCGCACTGTTGGAACCCATCGTGAATATTGAGATTACCGCCCCTGCTGAGAACATGGGAGACATCACCGGCGACATGGCGTCGCGGCGCGGCAGGGTAAGCGGCCAGGATGTGCTGCCGGGCAACATGGTGCTCATCAATGCACAAGTGCCGCTGTCAGAGGTGGCCCAGTATAACAGCCAACTTAAAAGCGTCACCGGCGGCCAGGGCAGTTATTCAATGGAACTGAGCCACTACGAGCCAGTCCCGCCGAACATCCAGCAACAGGTAATCGCCCAGTACGCCAAACAGAAACAGGACGACTAACCAGCCGCGGGTGGCGGCGGACAGCGGCGGGCAGTAGCGGGTGGCAACCAGCGATAGCAAGACGCACACAAAAACTATCTGTTTCGAAAGGCCCAACCGACAACAGTCGGGCTTTTTCATGTGCCGAGGTCGCTCCACATCGGCATACACCGAGATATTCCGTCCTCAGCCCCCATCACAAAGACCCGGAGGACGCCAGGGAGACTGATTGGATATCCAACATTCGATGGGGAATTTCCAACATTGAGCCTGTATGTGGTCCGATATGTAGTCCGATAACAGGTCTGCCGGGGCGGTGGCGATGCGTATTTTGGACGGATTGGAGGTATCGTGCCGATACAGGCATGGTGAGATTGTAAAAGTTTGGGAGTTTAAGCCATGCGAAAGACGATTGTTTTTTCAATACTGGCAGCGGCTGTTGTTATCGGGGGCGGTTGCGACATTTCGGTTCCTCAGAACAGCCAGGCCAGACAGAGTCAGTCAGCCGGCACGCGGTACAAGCCTATTTATCCAGCCGACAGGTCGTACACGAAGTTTGAGGCGGGTACGATTTTGTATGATTACAACAGGGCTGCCGCATCGCCGGATATGGCTACAGCCGAGCAGCGGTGGAACAAGTATCTGCAGGATCATCGACAGGCCCAGGACGGTTTCAGCAGGAACTACCTGCTCTCGGCAAAGTTCGAATTGATGCGTGTGTATTATCTGCAGGGCAAATCGCCCAAGGGTGATATGCTGCTGCGACAGTTCGACGTGGCGACGTTAGAGTAGGCCGTGACAGTCAGAAACGCCGCGTTAAAACGCAGCCTGCGTGCTGTGAACGGTTTACCCGCGAAACAATGTCGGAGATTTCCATGTCTGGGTATTTTACCAGTCGCCTCGGAGGGCTGTCCCGCTATGTCGTATCTTTACTGGCTGGGTCGCTGACAGCGTCGGCGATGTCGCTTTGTTCATGTCACAGGCAACCTTCGCCGGACGCAGTGCCGGTATATACCTGCAAAGTGGTGCGAAGCTATCGACATGACCGGTCGGCATGGACGCAGGGGCTGGTCTTCGATGGCGGGTTTCTGTACGAAAGTACGGGCAGATACGGGCAGTCTTCACTTCGCAAGGTGGGGGCCGAAAGCGGCAATGTAGTTATGATGCGCAAGCTCGGCGATCAATACTTCGGTGAAGGTATGACAATCTTCGACGACAAGATCATCGTGCTGACGTGGCGTGAAAAGACGGGGTTTGTCTATGACAAAGAAACATTCAGAGAAACCGGGCGATTTACGTACCCGACCGAGGGCTGGGGGCTGACGCACGACGGTACAAGATTGATTATGAGCGACGGAACGAACGAATTGTATTTTCTGGACCCAGCCACGTTCGAGCGGACGGGGCAAATCGAGGTGACCGCGGCAGGACAAAAGGTCGATCGTCTTAACGAACTGGAATATATCAATGGCAGTATCTACGCGAATATCTGGGAGCAGGACAGAGTGGCGATAATTTCGCCGCAGACGGGGCAGGTGGAGGCGTGGATTGACCTGAGCGGGCTTCGTCAGTGGGAACGGCCGGGGAGCAGGCCGGGGGGCAGACCACGACGCGATGTGCTTAACGGTATCGCGTATGACAGGGACGACGACAGATTATTTGTGACGGGCAAATTGTGGCCTGAAATATTCGAAATCGAAGTCATCGAACAATCGCAATAGCAGCCAATCGCAATAGCACCATTTCACCCCGGCGAAGTGTCCCGATGAAAGAGGGAATTTCCCGATTGATTATGACTTACTTAGGCCTGTGGTAGCCCGTCTGTACGCAGGGGTGACTTTGATAAGATAGCAGGGGTGACTTCGACAATTCGATAAGATAATTAACCGAACATGCAGGGTGCGTTTTAACGCACAGTTTCTGACTGTGAACGGTTACTTTTTTTACAGGTCCTTAATCCCGTAACTACAATTGATCGGAAAGCGTAATCGCGCCGGGTGAAGAGCTTAGCTGGCCTTTGACACGGCCCGTTGCGAGGTCGTACTCTATGCCCTGGACCAGTGTGCCGTTGAGGAAGCAAGGGTCGTTGGGCAGGCCGTTGATGGTCATCAGGGAAACGATTGTATTATAATCCAGCGAATCGCCCAGGAAGACATTGCCCTCCTCTTCCTGGTAATACACGCCTCCGGTAGCCTGCATTGTCTCAAGCCGGGTCCGTCCTCCGGCTACCGGCACAAAGGATGCACGACAATGCTGCGTGGCGGCCCATATTCGATTGCCGAGTTGGCCGTCCACAATCGGCTGATAGGCCACGTTGATGGAATCGTCACCGGCCTGAGCGATAACCGTGCCGGTGAGGGTATCCCATTGCAACTGGTCAAAGCCCTCCATGATCGCGTAGCACGGCCCCTGCAGATTGAACTTGTCGCTGCTGTCTTCGGGCGACGGCGGGACGTTTTCATTATTCATTTCGATCAGGCCGGGACCGACAGCCCGAATTATCTCGGAGATCGCCGAGTATTCCACTTTAACACAGCTTAGCCGGACGTAACTGAGCAGTCTCCGGCCGTCAAACCGCTTGGATTCGAGCTTGACGTTTCCGCCAACGAGTGTAACCTGACTTATACCTGTCCTGGGAACGTCCTGCGAGGAGGACTGCATCTCCACGATCATCCGTTTGCTGTAAAAGGTGTTGTGATTAGTCAGAGCATTGTCGTGGACCTCATGTGTACCGACAACGTTGCCGTTGAAGGTGAATTTGTTTTCGTCGCGGACAAACTCGGCGTTTTTCACGGCCGTTATGACAACGGGCACAGGCTCGTCAGCAGGATCGTTCGGGTCGAGGTATAAGGTGAACTCTATGGGACCGTGGGCAAAAGCGTTTCCTGTTTCGACGTTGTAGTCGATCCGCTCGGCCCTGAAATCTGCTGGTTTGTCCGCCCCAGCCTGCTGCGACTGGGCAGATTCGGGGCCCGGTGTGCCCGGTGTGCTGTTGTTTGTCGTCTGCAACGAAGACGCGGCGGAAGTGTGGGCAGCATTGGTAACTTTGCCGTCAGCCGTCGGCTGTGCCGTCTGCGATGCCTGCCTGCGGTATGGGTTGGAGCCCGAGTCGAACAGCGGTACCGCCTGTCCCATGGGCTGAATGATTACGCCGCCGTTGCAGGTGATAACGATGTCTTTTGTATCATCGTTGACGAAATCCGAAAGATCAGCCATCTGAGCGAATGTATTATCGTTAACCAGGTCCGGCTGAGCAGCGGGCTGAGCGGGTGCCTCAACGGTCGCCGAAGAAGCCGAAGATTGCCGGTCCGGTCCGGGAGCACCGTCGCCCTGTTCAGATACGTTTTCCGCGAGAGCGCCTTCCTTCGACGTCCTGTCTGCCCAGAGGAGGTTGCTTATATAGACTATCCTTTTGCCGGCGACGTGGATTTGGTTGCCGTATTTTATGACTACGTCTTTGTCGAGATAGCACTCGTAGTAACCGTCGGGCCGAGGCTGGGGCGATTCGGGTTCCGTCGAACTTGTAGCAGGTCGGGATTGTTCCTGTGCGACAACCGCCGAACCTGTCGGCAATGTGTCGGACGATGGGACGGCCGACGTATCGGACGGGGTGCCAGCCAATGTGCCGGACGGGGTGCCAGCCAACGTGCCGGACGTGGTGTCGGAATCGGTCCCGGATGGGTCATCATCTTTGATGGCGTTCCGCAGTCGGATGTAATCGAGGTCGGTGATTTTGAGCAGTTCGATTCGGGCGAGTTGGGCATTGTATATCATGACCATGCCGGTACCGGACATTTCCGCCTCGGTCGAGAATATCTTTACCGGGCCGTCCGTAGCGAACTCGGAACGTTCACTGCTGTATGTCAGTTCGTCCAGGTGGATCGTGGCGGCGACCGGGTCGGTCGGGTCGGTCGAACGAATATAAATCCTGACATTGCCGGAAAGATCGGCGTTCTGCGGGCTGTATTTGCCCTGGATCTTCTCTCCGACGACAGAGCCAAGATCGGCGGTGATCCGACAACGGAAGTTGTCCTCGAAGATCTTCATATATGGGTTTTGCAGCCTTCGTTTTGTGGATTGGTCCCTGGGATTGAGCAGTTTTTCGAAACCGAAAACGCGATTGAGTTTTTTGGTTTGTTCGTCGCGAAATTCGAATACCGCCCTCTCGGTATCCCACGGAGTGACCTGGCCGACCTCAATCGCCGCGTCCCCGACATCCGTTGGCATCTGTATACCACCGCCCTGGACGGTCGGAGGCAGGCTGACGGTTATCGCGGGCGTATCGGAAAACCAGTTATAAACAGCAAAGACCAACAGCACCGCGACCAGTGCCGCCAGGCCTATAGTTATCCTGCGAGAGGGCATATTTCGCATCGTCGGGCTCTTCCTAAACCGTATATCGTTCGACAAGCTCGTTCCATCTGCCGGTGTTTTTGAGTATGTATTCGATTACTTCACGCACGGCGCCTCGACCGCCGGGTGCGCCGGTGACATAGTCTGCGACGTCTTTGAGTTCCGCCACGGCATTCGCAACGGCCACGCCGAGTTCGGCACGTTTTACAAGCGGCAAATCCATCAGGTCATCGCCTATATAGGCGACCTGTTCAGCGGTCAGGCCGGTTTTGTCCAGCAACTGCTCGAAGGCGGGAAGCTTCTTTTTCTGGTCCTGCATTACGTGTTCAATGCCGAGCTGGGCGGCACGATGCTCCGTGGCACAGGACTGCCTGCCGCTTATTATCGCAACGATAAGCCCGGCCCGACTCCACATCTTTATACCGTGGCCGTCATGCACGTCGAACACCTTGCTCTCCGAACCGTCGGCGTTGATGACAATCGTCCCGTCGGTCAGCACACCGTCAACATCCAGAATCAACAATTTAATCGAACTAAGATCGGGCTTTTTATTTCTGTTCATAAGACGGTCATCCAACTATCTTGATTGTCACAATATCCTGTACGTCGATCATGCCGACGGGTTTGTCGTCAGCGTCAACGACGGGCAGTTCGTCGATGCGGAACTTATGAAACACCGCCATAGCCTCGGCGGCGAGGGCCTCGGCGGTAACCCGCTTACAATCTTTGGTCATAACCTGCCCGACGGTGCAATTCAATACGTCGTGGCCTTTTTGCACCATGGCGCGGCGTAAGTCAGCGTCGGTGATGATCCCGACCAGCCTTCCATGTTCGTCAACGACCATGACGGCACCGCGCCGTTTAAGGTGTTCATTTTTGCATAACATCTGGCCGATGGTATCGTCATATCTGGACAAAGGCAACTCCTCGCCGCGTTGAAACATCATAGACTGGCCAACGGTAATCAGCTTTGCGCCGAGGGCGCCAGCGGGATGAAATCGCGCATAGTCCTCAGGGCCGAAATTGCGAGCCTTCATAACGGTAAAAGCCAGTGCGTCGCCTATCGCCAGCATACACGTAGTCGATACGCTCGGGGCGATACCAAGCGGACAGGCCTCCTGGAGCCTGCCGATGTTCAGCACGACATCGCTGTGCCTGGCAAGACGCGAATCCGGGTCGCCCGTGATGGCGATAAGTTTTACCTCCTGCTGTTTGATCGGGTTTATCAGCCTGGCGATTTCGTCGTTTTCGCCGCTGTGGCTCAGTGCAAGAACAATGTCGTTTTTCTGTACGCGTCCCAGGTCACCATGAACGGCTTCGGCGGGATGCAGAAAATGGCTCGGCGTGCCGGTCGAAGCCAGCGTGGCGCTGATCTTCTGGCCGATGATGCCAGCCTTTCCCATGCCGGTAACGATGACCGAGCCGGATGTGTTGGCAAAGATCATCTGCGCGGCAACGACAAAAGAATCACCGATAAGCGGGACCATCGAGTGGATGGCCTCAGCCTCGCTTCTTATCACACTTTTTGCATATTCGATATCGAGCATTATACCTGACATTCATCAGTGATTCAAAGTTCGATAGTATCCGACATTCATCGGCGATAGTCAACCTTCAATCGGCGGACCCTTAGGACCTGTAAAAAAATTATCTTCCATTTTTGGCTGGCTGTGGCTTCGACTGGCGGCGTCAGCAAAATTCGACCTACTTAAAATTTAACGACGCTGCCACGCTGATTGTAACAGATCATCTCCCAGTCCTGCCCGATGCGGTTCTTGTCTGCGGAAACGACGATGGTTTTGTCCATTTCGCTCTCCAATGCAGCTATCGAGGCCCGTCTCTGGTTCTGAACGAAGTCGGCGACCTCCGGCGAGACGGTCAGTTCGATTCGCATGACGTCCTTCCTGGCAACGACGTGGTTCAGAGACCTGATGATCTCGATCGCCTGCGATTCGTAGCTTTTGACTACACCACTGCCTCCGCATTGCGGGCATTCGAAATAGGTGCTTGACTGAAGCGAAGGACGCATTCTCTGTCGTGTAAGTTCTATCAGGCCAAACGCGCTCATCCGAAGCGCGCGCGATCTGGCTCGGTCCTTCTTGAGCGCCTCGCGGAAAACCCTTTCCACCTCGCGTCTGTTTTTGGATTCTCGCATGTCAATAAAGTCGCATATAATCAGCCCGCCCATATCGCGGAGTTTGAGCTGACGAACGATTTCTCCGGCAGCTTCGATGTTGATTTTCAGCGCCGTCTGTTCGGCGTTGTTCTGCTTGCGGTATCTGCCGCTGTTGACGTCAATGGCTACCAGAGCTTCGGTCTGTTCGATAATCAGCGAGCCGCCGCTTTTGAGATCGACGTGGCTGCTTTGAATCCTGCTGATCTCCTTTTCAATGCCGTACTTGTGGAACAGTGGTGTTTTACCCTCGTAGTATATGGCCCGTTTCTTCAGCCTGGGCTGAACGATTCCAAGGAAGTCCCTGATCCTCTTGGTGACCGACTCACTGTCGCAGACGATTTTTCCTATTTTGCTGTTGAATACATCGCGGACGGTCCTGATTACCAGATCCGACTCCTGATAGATTTCACAGGGTGCCGAGGCGGATTCCATTCGTTTCTGTATCGCACCCCAGAGCCGGCTGAGATATGCCATGTCATTCTGCAATTCCCGTTTTGTCGCCCCAAGCGCCGCGGTCCTGACGATCATGCCGGAGTCCTTGGGCAGGTCCAAACCTTCGATCGCCACGCGAAGCCGTTTGCGTTCGTCCTCGTCTTCGATTTTCTGGGAGACACCGACACGATGCATCCAGGGCATCAGCACGATATATTTGCCGGGCAGTGAAATGTACGTCGTCAGGGTAGATCCCTTCGTGTTAATGCCCTCCTTCGTGACCTGAACGACGAGTTCCTTGCCCTTATTGAGACACTTTTGAATCTGCGGTCTCTGGCCGACGGATTTTCGCCGGCCGATCTTTTCAACCGACTCCTTCTTCACCTTGAAGTGTCGTGGGTGCAGGTCGGTAATGTGCAAAAAGCCGTTTTTATTCACACCAAAATCGACAAAGGCCGCCTGTATGCCCGGCTCGATGTTGACGATTCGCCCCTTGTAGATATTGCCGACGTGACTGACCAGGCTGACACGCTCGGTATAAAGCTCTTCGAGGGAACCATTATCGATAACAGCCACTCTGCTTTCGTGGCCCTCGGAAACATTGATAAGCATTTCACTTGACATATTTTTATTCAACCTCTAATTGTGGTTATTGTTTTATTATCTACTGCTCACAATTGAGAATTCCCGTTTGTGCGCGGCTAAATAGCTTTACAATAATAGTTTACGATATTACTCGCGAGAATTTACTACCCTCAAGGGTATCCATGTAACCGATTTTCGCAGCACGGGGCTGGCGAGTCTTTCGGCTGTAATGCCGAGAAGCTGCAACAACTCGTCGGCTCGGACGGTCCCCTGCGGCGTAATTTTACACTGGAAGATGACCCGATCATCAACCTGCTCTATCGATTCGATGTATCCCCCGACATCTTTGTCGCGGGTTGACCTCTCCTGCACCCTGCTGACAATCACAGGCTCTTTTTGGGCGAGCCTGTCTCGCAATGCCTCGATCCTCTGCTCGATCTGCACGTTCGAATCACTGTCCACCAGCGACAGCACATATTGGGCGGACTGTGGAATAAACGATACCCCCTGCGGCATCAACTCCACCGAATCGATACGGCATTGCCCCGGCACCTGCTCGGCGATCCGTCTGCCCAGATCGTCACAACAGTCGTCCTGAGAACAATTGACCCTGGCCAGGAGCAACTCGTCGGTGGACCGTACACCGACCGCCCGCGGCAGCGGCAGAGACAGCCGGGGCCGAGGATTATACCCCTGAGAATAGACCATGTCAATGCCGGCTCGCACCAGAGACCTGGTCAGCATCGCAGAGGTCTGCCGATGCGACAACCAGCATAGATCGCCGTCCATTGCAAACCTGACTATCAACGTCTTCGTAACCAAAGCAACCATTCTAAAAGGCCTCTGGGAGGATTTTCATCGCAGCGTCCCTGATGTAGTTTTTGATCTGTCGCTGCGAGTCCATCGTGGCGACTTTTCTCGCCAGGAAATTGCATTCTTCAATCGAGACGGACCGGATAATCTTCTTCACCTCCGGTATCATCGGCGGCGCAAGCGACAGTGTTCGCACGCCCATGCCGAGCAGCAGCATGATGTATTCCGGTTCCGAAGCCACCTCACCGCAGACGCTCAGACCGATCCTGGCCTTGTGCGCGTCGTGGATGACACCGCGTATAAGCCTCAGTACCGCCGGGTCGGCAGGCGAATACAGTGTCGAGACATGCTCATTGGCGCGATCGACTGCGAGGGTGTATTGAATCAGGTCATTTGTGCCGATGCTGAAAAAGTCACAGTCCGCCGAGAGCATCGACGCGATCAGTGCGGCGCTGGGTGTCTCGACCATGATGCCCACGGGGATCTTCGGGTTATACGGAATGCCGCATTCGCTGAGATCCTCCATCACGTCACGCAGGAGCATCTTGGTGTGCCGCAGTTCCTGCAGATTGCTGATCAGCGGGAACATTATTCGGACATCTCCCAGGACCGACGCCCGCAGCACAGCCCGCAACTGTGTCTTGAACAGGCCCAGGTTCTGGAGGCAATATCGTATCGAGCGAAGTCCCAGCACGGGGTTGGTTTCGAGCAGTTGTTTGTGCTGACTGGGCAGCTTGTCGGCGCCCAGGTCCATGGTGCGGATTACGATGGGTTTGTCCTGAAAGGCGCTAATGGCCTGGGCGTAGGCATGGTAGTGGTCCTCTTCGGTGGGCTCCGAGCCGCTGTAAAGATACAAAAACTCCGTGCGGTACAGGCCGATACCTTCGCCGCCCTTTTCCCTTGTAATGGCAGCCTCTTCGGGAAACTCTATGTTGCCCATCAGCGTCACCCTTACGCCGTCGCGGGTCTCGGCGGGTTCGTCGCGCAGGGTAACCAATTCGTCCTCAAACCGCGCCAGGTCGCGGGCGTACTTTTCGTATTCGGCTATGGTTTCTTCGTCGGGGTCGATAACGACTACGCCGCGGTTACCGTCGATGATCGCGATGCTCTCGGAGGTGATAATCGAGCGGATATCTTCCAGCGCCACGACAGCCGGGATGCCCAGAGACCTTGCGACGATAGCGGTATGACTGGTTCGTCCGCCAGCCTCGGTTGCAAAGCCCCTTACGAGTGTCTTGTTGAAGCCAGCCGTTTGCGTCGGTGTAAGGTCATGGGCAATTACAACCACCTCCTCGTGAAGGTGATCGACCTTTTCGTGAACCTTGCCAAGAAGCTGCCCAAGCAGTCGGTTCTCAATATCGTAGATGTCCGCGGCACGTTCGCTGATATATGAGTCTTCCACGCTGGCAAAATGCCGGGCGATTTCACGGAGGATAGCCGAAACGGCATACTCAGCGGTGGTAAGTTCCTTCGTGATAAAATCGGTAATACGCCCCCTGAAGCTCTCGTCGTGAAGAAACCGCAGGTGAACGGCAAAGATGTCCTTTATCTGGCGGGCCTCCACGTTCCGGCTTGTTTCCAGCTCGGTCAACTCCCTGATCGCCCCGCTAAAGGCGTCCCGAACGCGTTCGATCTCGGCGTCTTTCTGCGATAACATGATCGAACGTCGCGGGATACGCGTGTCCCTGGAGTCGATGACCAGTGTCTTTGCAATGGCGATACCGGGCGAGACAGCGATGCCTTTTCTGATTTCCATACTGGCTACTCCTTACCGCCCTCGGCGGCGGCCTCGGAGGGCTCTCCAAACAGATCCTGTTCGACCAACTCCCGCAACGCCTCAATGGCCTGGGCCGAACCCGGACCCTCTGCGCAAACGGTCAGCACAGTACCGCATGTCGCCGCGAGCATGGTCATCTGCATAATGCTCTTGGCATCCACGGTGGTCTCACCGTTGGTCACTTTGATGTCACATTCAAACCGGCTTGAAATATCGACAAACTGCATGGCCGGACGCATGTGCAGACCGTCGCTGTTTTTGATTTGAACCTCTATCTTGTAAACGGGCTCAGACAAACATCTCTCCGCTATCTCTCCGCAAATATCGGCATCTGCCGGGCCGACACCTCATCAGCCAGCCCATGTACGAATTACCAGTCTTATCTATGCCACCACCAAGGATATATTTCGGGTTCATTATTTCGTAACCGTTCACAGTCAGAAACGGTGCGTTAAAACGCACCCTACGTGCTAAAATGTTACGATACATAGTAACTGAGTATCTGAGCCGACGAGAATAGGCCGCGACCGAGCTCGTCGGAGGCGGCTCAGATGCGGACAATCGCAAAAATACCTTCTGCCAAAAAATGCTTAAAACTCCTTCAATTGGCTAAAATGTTGAATTACTGTGAACGGTTACATTATTTCGTTAAGAGGCTTCGTCGGCATCCAGGATAACTTCTTTGATGTCATCGCTGCTCTGGGCCTGACGCAGGAACTTCCGGAAATCTTCCCTGTTGAGATTCTTGAATATCGTCTCCATCGCCTGGAGATGCTTGTCGGCATCGGCGGCTGGGCTTAGAAGCAGCAAAACCGTATAGACCGGCTGCTTGTCAAGCGAGGTAAAATCGATTCCCTTGTCGCTGCATCCGACCGCAGCGGTGACATTCTTGATTGCATCGTGCTTTACATGCGGAACAGCCATACCCTTGCCGATACCGGTACTGGCTTCGTTCTCACGTTTGACCACGGCATCGATGATGTCTCCGGCGTGGGTCTTTTTGACCTTTTTGGCCTTTACCAGCAAGTTGACCATCTCGGCGATGACATCATCACGCTGGGTGGACTCCAACCGTGGTACCAGAACCTCGAAACACACAAAATCAGCTAACTTCATACTCACTCCCATGTTAATTCTGCTAAATACGCTTGCATTATGATCGGAATAACCTAACCCGGCGTAGCCGGAACCAAACAGGTTTTTAATATCGGATTCTCATAAAAATTCGTGCACTACTCACAGTCAAAAGCATGCGTTTTTCGCTTTACCGGCTGACAGCAGGACGTCAGAAACAGCTATAACCACTTGTAAGAACAAACACTTACAAAAACACCAAAAAATATTGTGCGTGCCGCCGGCTCAATCATAATCTTAAGAGACTAAGCAACGTCTTCGCGTTTTTCGTCTTCCTCCGAACCGTCATCTTCCTCTGCGTTGTCCGGGATATGCTTATTATTTCTTTCCTTCTCTTTTTTCCTTCTCAGTTGTCGTTCGAGTTTGTGGACCGCCACATCAATACACGCATACGTGTCTTCACCACTTTCCTTTGCGATGAACACGTTGCTGTGCTCACCGCGAGCTATGATCTCAACGCTCGGCATTCCACCATCACAGCCATCGACGATCACCTCGACCTGGTTTATCCCGCTGTAGTACCTGGGCAGTTTCTCAACTTTTTCCTGGGCATGCTGCCTGATCGCCTCGGTTATTTCCACATGCTTGCCGCTAATGGTAAACAACATTTGCCACTCCTTTCACCAAACAAAAAAAATGTATTGTCCCTAATAACTGACAATGCGGTCTATACCTGTTTTTCGTTTGCCATCGCCTGAAAGGCATCCCGATCAGCCGGGGTTATCACACCGCCGCTTATCGTAAATCTCATCGCCTCTTCCACGGACATATCAAGCTCTATCGTATCTTCTTTCGGTGTCATAATGACATAGCCGGTAAATGGTGTAGGCGAAGTCGGCACGAATACCGTCAAAAAATCCTTTTCAACCGATTCGACAACCCTCCGAAGTCCGGTACCGGTTACCAGGCCGATCGACCATGTCCCTTTCCGTGGGTATTGCAGCGCCACAACCTTGGTGAAGGAAAACTGCTTGCTTGCCAGCAAAAAATCCGTGATCTGTTTGATGTACGGATAAACCTTCTTAATAAACGGCACGCTCAGAAGGGCCCGTTCAAAAAATCGGTAGATCGTTCGGCCCATGACACTGGCCAGAAACGCCCCGATAAAACAGACCCCTACAATCGCGGTTATGAACCCGGTGATCTGCCCCGGGCCGTGGACCCAGTATTTTTCGGCAACCTGTACGCGGGCGCCGTAAACGACATCGTCATCGTCCATTCTGCCCGACAGAGCGCGCGGATCCGCCCCCAGCTCGGGGCTCACCGAGAGCAGATAAGCCCTTTTCTGATCATCAGTTACAGGAGGATACCACTCAACACAGGAGACAACGACCCTGACCAGCCCCCTGTTGATATGAACACTGATTTTTTCCTGAATAAATGTATAACTCTGAACAAAAATCCAGATGGTGAGAATCGTCGGCAAAAGAGCCGCCATCCCCCTTAAAAAGTAGATTCTGAAACTCCTGACCGTCTGCATATTGCCCACCACAATCCCTTGTGCCGTACGTTATAATTAACGCCACGCCACTGGCGAAGTCATTTACTATCACCAAACTACAACCACACACAACCGCAGATTACTACGAATCGGCATGGGAGTCAATAAAAAACTCCTGTTCATCGGCCATCTGTGATACAGAGGGCAGATGGGCCCCGGTCAACTGGATTATCAATCCGGGTAGCGAGCTGAGCAGAAGGACCGGCCGGTATAACATCGCCAGGGCCAGCACGGCCCCCGGATCGACGCCGGGCAGGCGATTAAAAAGGAGCACCAGACCACCCTCTATAATCCCGGCTCCGCCGGGGCTTATCGGTAATGCACCGATTACCCATGCGATCGGAAAGAAGATAAAATAATACTTTATATCCGCCCCAATGCCCAGTGACCGCCCAACCAGCCAGAAGCCTATTATGGACAAACTTTGTGCGACAACCGTCAGGCACACAGCCGCGACAAGGGTGCCGGGGCGGGACAGATAAAGCTTCACCGCCCTGGTCAGACGGGATATGCGGGCCCTGAGGAAATCGCCCAGCCGGGATATTTTCATTCGGGTCGCTGGATGCCGCCAGGCGACCATAAAGGCCACTGCCGAGGATACGACAACGGCCAGAATAATCCAGCGGTGACTTAAAAGCAGCCCGAACAAAGACAGATTGTCGGCAGACTGATTTTCCGCGTCGCCCTGGACGGGAAAAAACCAGTAGAACGAGGTTGCTATTATGACCATTGTCGTCAACCCAAGCAGCCGATCCACCAGGACACTCAGACCTGCCTCGAACTTTCTGTGGGTGTGCTTTGTGATGTACCATATTCGCAGCAGGTCACCGCCGACCGAACTTAGCAGGATATTGTTGTAGAAAAGCCCCACAAAGGTGATTTTGATCGACGCCGAGAGCGGAATGTCAAGTTTCTGGACCCTGAGCAGTGAATCCCAGCGGATGGCGATACAGACCGGTGCGAGCATGAAGAGCAGCACCGCGGTAAAAAGAGCCGGGATGCTGAGCCTGCCGAAGGCCTCTTTGAGTTGGCCGGCATCCCAGTCGCCAAGTGTAAAAATAAGCCACACAGCCGTCAGGGCCACACATACGCGAATAACCGTTTTTATGTGCTTTACGGTCGTCTTGCTGCCAGGCTCAGCCAAGGTATTTCCTCAAAAAGACTTGTTTTTGCCGATAGTACAAGGTAAAAACCCCCTTGCAGAATATTATCGGCTTTTCGGCCCTAATGGTTCAGTTTTCGGGAATGGTATTTTAATATGGTTCAGTTTTCGGGAGTGGTATTTTAATGTCGGCGAACAGTGAAATAGAGGAAGGCATACAGTTTGTGCCCAGGTTCGACAGGGACGGGCTGATCATGGCCATCAGCCAGGATGCCCAAACGGGTCAAATACTCATGGCTGCCTACATGAACAAGGAGGCCCTGGATATGACGAGGGAATCCGGCAATGCGGTATTTTTCAGCCGGTCACGCCAGAGGCTCTGGAAAAAGGGCGAACAGTCCGGCCACGTCCAGAAAGTCCACCAGATACTGGTTGACTGCGACCAGGACTGCCTGATCCTGAAGGTCTCAGTCGATCAGGGGCAATGCCACGTCGGCTACCAGTCGTGTTTTTACCGTGCGATCAAAGCCAGCCCCAGCGGTGAGATGGAGTTTGTCGCCGAGAAGGTCTATGACCCCGCCCAGGCATATAAAAAATAAACCCGCCGAGACGAAACCCACAATGGATTAGTCATTAGAACCTATCCCAAAACCCTTTTTTGGCGTTTTCAGTGCCATAAACGCCCTTTCTTAGAGGTTTTGGGATAGGTTCTTAGTCATTAGTCATTGATTTGGCTCAGCCCAACATGCCCAGGGCGCCCATCTGGGAATTGATCATCTGGAGCGTCCTTTCGAGTCGGGCAAATTTGGCGATGAGCCTCTCTTCGATCCTGGCAAGCCTGGTTTTTTCGCGT
>SDBV01001795.1_pt1 | contig 32110 bp, 29 predicted proteins | sample 2277081 | NCBI WGS metagenome assembly SDBV01 (sample SAMN10402039, study PRJNA504765) | marine sediment metagenome | isolation source: marine sediment core GS10_PC15, 223 cmbsf | place: Arctic Ocean: Southern Knipovich Ridge | collected 2010 | reverse complement strand
TCCCATGGACTGATCTCCTATCACGGCCCCCGGACATCCTGTCCAGTGGCCGTTTTCAGTTGGCATCAGTCCGAGGTTTCAAACCGCTACGGAAACCTTCCAAGATCGGGGGGGCATATCAGTACAGAATTTTCCAAAGGTATGTGACGATTATCGTTTTTCGCCCCCTCATGATCAAAGAGCGTCGTATTGGCTCCTGTCGCAAGGAAAAATCCAAGTTTAGAAACCGGTGTCCATTCTTCAGGGTTGTCCGTTTTCTGCTGAGGTCCCCTGGACAATGCTGCTACCTGCAACCACGGTTTCTCTGGATGAAACAGCTCGAAGGAGTCCTTCCACTTCTCAAGATACTCTCCAGCGGCGGTGGGCAGACGATCTGGAACAGCACACCATTCATCGTAGTCTTTCGGCCCGTCCAGCGCCGCATGTGCCACGCATATAAACAGGCGCATCAGCGATACTCGCTCGTGCGGGCGCACTGAAAGATCAGCGAAGCGATGACCCTCGGTCATAACCTCGACGAGGCTGGCCAACAGTGGCTCCCCGTCCGTAGTGACCACCGGGATCCATTTGTCAAACGCAACATTCATGACTTCTCCTTATCGATAACCACGCCGGTCTCCACCGACCAGCGCAGCGCTATTCCTGAACTCAGCCCTTCGATCCGGATAACGCCATCGTCCTCGACGATTCCCAGCGCGTGGGCACCATGAATGTATCTGGAGAAAATCGGTACATTTGTGGTTCTTTCGAAGCACCAGCGCGGGATGCGTACCAGATTGCGGTGAAGTGCCTGGGCTGCGGCTAGCTGGAATTTTTGCCTCTCGAAGAGCGCATGCGTCTCATCGAGGAAACGGACCTCGTTTCCGAAACGCTTGCGGCAGAGAACGAGAACCGACGTCGGGCGCTCGTCAAGACGGGTCTGTGTTCCTTCTCGATCCTCCAGCTGCACGCTCCAGATGTTTGTATTACGCAAAGCAAGATTCCGATGCTTAGCGGATTTCTCTTCTGTCTCCTTGAGCAGATCTTCCCAGGCGGTTGGTAGGTCATCGCGTGCTTCATAGGTAGCTTCGATGAGTGCGCGGATCTTCGAGGGAATGGAAATCTGTTCAAGATTCTGCCAGATTTCGAGTGAGCGCAGCAGAACGTAGGGCTGGTAGACATACGCCTTGCTGCCAAGAGCCTGTTTTATTGTCGAAGCATCCATGTTTCTCAAGTCCGATAGGCTCGCTTCCTCATTTAAGATGCACAATCGTGGGTGTTCGAGAAGCCGCTCACCACGCTCGTGTCTCCAGATCCGGCCGAGACGCTGCAGAAGCATGTCTGTAGGTGCCAGTTCGGTGATCAGGAGGTCTGCGTCGAGATCCACGCTCTGTTCCACGACCTGCGTCGAAACGAGAATCGACCCGCACCTGCCGATACCGTTTTTCCCTAGGCGTTCCATCCAGTCGTTCTCCAACTCCTCACGTCGGAAGAATGGGAACCGTGAATGCAACAACCCCACAGTGAAACGATCTCCAGCCAACCGCGCAAGTTCGTCGTATCGCTCCTGCGCGCCGCCCACCGTGTTAGCGATCCAAAGAACGACGCCTCCGCGTTCGGCAAGATCCGATGCCTCTTTGATCGCGTCGCAAGAACCCAAAAATTCTATCTCGACATCTCGATCCGGCGGCGGTTCGGCTGCGTCCAGCACCTCATGTCCATCTCGGTCTCGGCCCAAAATCAACGGATAGGGCTGCTGAACGGGTTCGGTTTCTTCGGGAGTGACACCAGGAATCAGTTTTTCACGCCGATCACCGGAGAGGGTCGCAGAGAGAATAATCACCGTAGCACCCAACTCGTCTAGCATACGAACAATCTTGTCGATGAGCGTCCCCGTATAGAGGTCGTAAGAATGTACTTCGTCAATGATCACCACTTTACCAGCGAGCGCGAAACGCCGAACGAAAAAGTGCTTCGCAGCCACAACCCCGAGTAGAGCCTGGTCCACGGTGCCGACCCCGAAAGGAGCAAGCAGCGCTCTTTTTGCAGAGGCAAACCAATCTAAAGCAGTCCGCGCATCCTCGGTATCACTTCGCCCTGGGCTAAACTTGATAGCTTCCTCCATCAACCAACTGTTCCCATGGATCAAGCGGCTGGAGACAGCCTCGGGAGCAATGCGTTTTACGAAGTCGCTTACTCGCAAGTGAATACGGTTGCTGGTCGCCTGGGTCGGAAGCGCGAAGTAAAACCCACTCGCCTTACCTGCTTTCATAAGTTCGTAGGTAACCCAAAGGGCGGCTTCCGTCTTGCCTGTACCCATCGGTGCTTCTATTACGTAGACTCCTGGGCCATTGATTGCAGAGACCGCTTTTTGTTGCATGGAGTTTGGTTGCGCGCCGGGAAGATCAAAAAGCTGGGCAAACGTGAGCCCAGTCTTCACGCATGGTACATTAAAACCAATATCTTCGACGGCTTGCCATGCCGCGTTTTTACGCTCCTCATTGCTCACACTTTGATCTGCTGAAAAAAAGCGTTCATCTGAACCGATCCAGTCAGCGACCGTGGTCAAGCCCGCGAGCCACCATAGAGCGGGTGATTCTTGGGTCAAGGACCATTCTTGCGGGTTGCAGGGCAGAGCTTCGAGTACATCGTTGGCAGTGTCAGTACGGCACTGCTCCCATTGGATGCCGCTTTTCTCCTCGTTGATCCGTTGCTGGGGTACGATGTCGCGTTCGCTTGGCCTTAAAGGGATCCTTCCATGATGTGCAGCTAGAACAGCCGCGATTTGACTCGAAAGTTTGCTACCAACTCCGCAGGTTCTAAGAAAGCGAAATATGGCGATCTGAGAGACCTTCGAGTGGTCCCTCTCCATCTCCGCGTCCCAGCGATTGTATTGTTCGATCTGTTCTAGGCCATTCTGACTAGTCCAGGCGACACACTTCCTCTGGAAACCGGGTGAGATCTTGCCAATATCGTGAAGTGCCGACAGGAAGGCCACATCATCAGAACATATACCGTTGCTTTCTAGTAATGAGGCGCAGTTTTGCGAAAGACGACGTGCTACAAAACCAACGTTCACCATGTGCTCGTATACAGAAATACCCGGCTTCCCGTCAGTAGTGGTTTTCGCCCAAAAAATCATTTCGCCTGCTCTTTGCGAGTGTCGTGATACAGTTAACACATCCCCCGGACAAATTTTGTCCGAGTAGTGAAAATCCATTCATCAACATTTCCAAATACCCAAACCCAGCCTAACGCAAGGTATCCGCAGACGAAAGGAAGAAAAATTGTCTGGTGATGCTATAGAGATCAAAGGCGTTTGTATCCCAGCAACGAAAATTCCCACATCCCCCAACGCGCAGATTTCTCAAAATCGAGAATTTCCCCCATCCCCCAACGCGCAGATTTTTCAAAAATAAGTTTTTGCCCCACACGATCTCGGAATTGTCTTCATCAACGTAGAATTTACACGTCCCCCAACGCGCGATTTTCTCATAAACGAGATTTCACCTGAGCCGATCTCAGAAATTTATTCATAAACGAGATTTCACCTGAGCCGATCTCAGAAATTTATTCATAAACGAGATTTCACTGAGCCAATCTCAGAAAATTTATTCATAAACGAGTTTTTGTCCGAGCTAATCTCGGAATAATTTTCAAATATGAGATTTTTTCCGACACGATCTCAGAAAAGTCTTCATCAATGTAGAATTCTCAGAGTTCCCAATGGGGAATTTCTTCAGAAACGAGAATCCTCGCGATTCAATGTCGGAATTTTGGGAAACTACAGCGCATTTTGCGAGCGGGAACGCTGTTTTTTCTGAGTTCGCTCGGATTCGTACAGTTCCTTCTTTATTTGCCTCGCTCAGGCAGTCCTCGATCATTCCTTATCACCGCGCCCTCATCAGGGCGCGGGAGGAGAGGTGTTCGCAGCTTCCTATTGAGAAGGGGGGGGCTCTTTATTGAGAAGGGGGGATCACTTTATTGAGACGTTCGGGCTCGATCGAAGGTCTCGGCGATATCGTCGGTTTTACACAATACGCAATGATCAAGGGATGTTCGGCTGAAAATCCGGTCGCGAGCGGATACTGGCACGCTTCTTCCTATACAGGGGCGCATAACCAGCCGCCAAAGAGCGGCCAAAGCCAAAGAAGAGGAGATGCAAAATGGAAGAGACAATTGAAACGGCAACTACCGAAACAGTGAAAGGAGGCGAGACTATGTGCCACGAGCAACAGACAAAGGAGGAGATCGAGGCGGCCGAGCACGAGGTTCTCAAAGAGGACTTCCAGGACGAGGACCTGAACAAGGCCCTGCAAAACATCATGCCGCAGGTGCTGGCGATCCCGGCGCACGAAGTTCGAAGGCATGCCGCGAGCATAGTGTTCGTGGTGGCGCTCTCGATGCGTATCCTGAGGGCGTTCACCGAGGACCTGGAAAGGATAGCGTCCCTGTTCTCTTTGCAGGGGTTTTTGCCAAAGAAGTACGAGGACCTCATCGAGCGCATCAAGGGGCTCTGGCAGGCCGATGTCCTTTTCAGACAATGTGTAGAAGGGAAAAGACCCGGCCTGGAGTTGATGGAACGAGCCCGCTGGGCATGGCACAAGCTGATTCGTGATGCCGAGTACGTGTTCGGCAAAGACCCGGATCGAAAGCAGATAGTCGCGGATCTTCGCTCGGGCAGGGGCACCCTGAACAGGGCCGACGACCTGCTGTCGCTTTCGGTGCTGTTCTCAAACCACTGGGATGAGATCAAGGATCGTTGCAACGTTTCCAGGGAGGATATCGACGAGGCGAGATCCCTTGCCCTGCGCATCATCGAGATCGTGAGCCCGCAGGCGAACGTGAACGAGCTGGAAGAACTGCGCGCCGTGAGAGACGGCGCCTTCGAATACTTGAGAAGGGGCATCGACGACATACGCGCAGCGGCCGCGTTCGCGTTCCGTGACGAGCCGTCCCGCCTGAAGAACTATCCCAGCCTTTTCTCGGGCAAGAAGAACCGCCGCCGCACGACCAAGAACGGCAACGGCGCAACCGAGACCCCGGTCGAGCTTGAGACCGCACAGCCTGTTGTTCCCGAGCAGCCCGAACCGATCGTCCAGGCCGTTCAGTAGAACAAACAGCAATTCCCACCTTTCCACGTCGCGCCCTCAAAACCCCATCCCGGCCTTCCCCTGCGAGGGGAAGGGGAAGATGATGGCGGCCAGCTTTAACACTTGAAGAAGATCGAGGTCCTCCGACAAATGTGTCTGTCACCCTTGCAAGGGTGTCTTCCACCCCCTTGCATCGAACCCCTGGAAAACGCTATGCTATTGTTTGTTCCAGCGCCATCTATTGTAGCGGAGATGTCGAATGGCTGAAGCACGTCTACGATTGGGAGAAACATTGGTCGAGGCGGGGGTTCTAACCCCCGAAGCCCTGAGCCAGGCGCTCGCGATCCAGAAGAAACAACAACTCCGGCTCGGCACCATTCTGCTTCAAGAGGGTTTCGTCACTGAATCACAACTGGTCCAGGCCCTGAGCCTCAAGCTCTCGATCCCCTGGGTGAGCTTGTGGCGAATAGACATCCCCGACGATCTCCTTGACATGGTTCCCGCGAATGTGGCGGAGGAGTTCTTCCTCATGCCGATATACATCCGCCGGACAAAATCCGGTGAAAGGGCCCTTTATGTAGCCATGAACGATCCCACCGACGAGGACGCGCTCCGCTTCGTTTCCGCAATGGCCGGGATAGCCGTGAAGCCGATGATCGCGGGACCGACCGATATCGCCTCCGCCATTCGCACGTATTACTATGATGAAGAAGAAGAGCCGCCCGGGCCCGAGAGCAAGCCCGTCCTGCTGGAGCCCTCCTCCGAGCCTTCTTTGCCGCCAGCTCCACCGGCAGCGCCGCCGCCGCCTCCTCCCCCGAGCAAGTCCTCCGACGCTCCTGTCCCCGCTCCCCCGGCGCCCCCCGAGGATCTTCCGGAAGAGGATCTCGAGGAGCTTGACGAGGACAGCCTCGAGGACGCGACGGAGGATGAAGAAACGGGCACGGATGAGAGTGATGCAGGCGACGATAAGAAAACCGACGACAAAGAAAAAACCGACGTCGAAGAAAAAGCCTCAAAGGGAAGCGAGCCGTCTGATGGACCGGTGTTCGTCGACAAGACTGCGGCCCAACGTGAGGCGGAGAGACGCCTTTACGGGGTTGGAGGCAGGAAGCCCGGGAGAGGGTTCTCTCTCACACTGCTCGACGGCACCACACTGTCCTTCGGAGCGCCCAAGGCCGCGCAAAGCCCCTCCGCCGCGGCCGCGAGCGGCAAGCTCACCAGGGAAGATCTTCTGTCCGGGTTGAAGGCGGCAGCCCAGGGAACCCCCCTGGACGATTTCCTGCCCGCGGAAAAATGGGAGACCTACATGCAGGCCATCCTCAAGATTCTCTTCAACAAGCACCTGGTCTTTTACGAGGAATTCCTCAAGGAGATCGAGGGGATCGAAAAGAAATAGCCGCACGTTCCAGGACACCCGTCACCCTTTCCCCAAATCGACCGTCGGTCAACGGCGTCGTTCCCCCGATAACACACTCCAGGAGATGGCGGCACTCCAGGAGCAGGGGCGGTTCGTCCGGAGAACCGGTGATCTCGCGCCCCCCCCTTTCCCCCCCCGATATCGTCAGTTTCCCACCTGAAACCGCGTCGTCGAAAACGACCGTGCCCCGCTCGAAGCCGATCGTCATCTTCCTTGACCTGTCGTCGCTTTTGCAATCCAGTCGGATGGCCGCTTTCACCGAACCGGGAAACTCAAGGACGATCTCGATCTCGTCGATCACCCCGCGAGCGGCGTCCAGGGTTCCACGGGCATGGATGAGCGACGGATCGCAACCGGTTATCGCCAGGACCATCGCCACGTCGTGAGGCCCATAGGCCCACAGCACATCCGGCTCCGTGTCCAGATCGATCGGCCCGCCACGCTCGCAGCGAATGGACCGGACCTCTCCTAACGCCCTGTCGCGGATGATCCCGAGGATCCTCTCGAACAGCTTGTGATAGCGCATCTGATGCCCGACGAGAAGTGTCAGTGAGGTGCGCTCGGCCAGAGTGACCAGCTCCATTGCCCCCTTCGAGGTCATGGCCATCGGCTTCTCCACCATCACGTGATTATTGCCCTTCAGAGCCATCAGGGCATGCTCGTGGTGATCGACGGCGGGCGTGCACACAGCCACGAGATCCACATCGTTCATAATTGGATCGAGCCTCTGCACGACGAGCACGCCGGGGTGGCGTTCAAGAGCTCTGGCCCTTGCGTGGGAATCGACATCAACGATCCCTACAAGGCGGGCGAGTGGAATACTGTCAAGATCCCGCGCCACTTTCATGCCCCATCGACCGTAGCCCATCAGCGCAATTCTCACCGGTCGCGGTTCGGAATGATGGGTATTTGCCGGCGAATGCACCTAGCGGTTCTTTTTCTGCAGCAACTTGATGAGCTCTTCCCTGTCCTCATCCGTGAGATCGGAGGGAGGCTTCGCCGGCTCCGGGTCCTTCTCTTTTTCGGGCCGCCCGATATCGGGGATGCGCTTGCTCACCTCGTCCTTGATTCCCTTGGCCTTGTTTTCAAGCTCGGAACCGAGATCCTTGGCCTCGTTCGTTTCGGATATTCCCACGAGATGCTCCCACAAGGTCATCTTCCCGAGGGGCACGAAGAAAGCGAACAAAGCAACCGCGGCAAGTAACGCCATCACGACCAGGAATTTTATCAACTTCAACATACAGGCATGTTAACGGTTGCCCCGCCCGCTTGACAAGAAATCGACCGACGGATACGGAAAAATATGGTGTTCGAAGACAAGACACTCACGTGCGTGCAGTGCAACCAGGAATTTATCTTTTCTTCCGGGGAACAGGAGTTTTTTGCAGAAAAGAACCTCGGCTCGCCTCCAAAGCGATGCAAACCATGCCGCCAGCAAAACAAGAAGAAACGGCAGCATCGCAACCGCGGGAGAACCGGCCCAAGCGAGTATCGTTCACCTGCTTTCGAACGCAGCGCCCCGGCACATCAGAAGATTCACGGACACCCTCGCAGGGAATACCGATCGCCCACATTCAGCGATAGCGGTCAAAAACCGCAAAGCGATTACCGAGCGCCTGCATTCAAGGAGCATGACAGCATCAATCCCGAGGAGGAGTACCGGGCTCCCGGTTTCAAGGAATACGAGAACATCAATCCGAAGGAGGAGTACCGGGCTCCCGGTTTCCACGAAGCGAACGAAACCTGGACCGATCAGAGGCCGGAGTTCTCCATCCTCTGCAGCGCATGCGGCAAAGAAGCCATGGTCCCCTTCCTGCCGGAGGAGAAGGAGTCGCCCATGTGCAAGGAGTGCTACAAGGCTCACCTGGAGCAGTTAAAAACAGAAGAGACGCCCGAAGAAAAGAAGCCCGAATAGGTCCCGCGGGTTTAAAACCCGCGGCCACGATGCGCGCTTCGCGCACAAGCCCTCCGGGCTTCAATCCTGACCGCGCCCTATTCAGGGCGCGGCACGAAAGTCGAAAACGAACCTCAGAACTCCAGGGAAAGCCCGGCCCGACCCGGCCCGATCACGGGTTGCCACCGTGCGGTCATTCCCACGCGCGTCTTGTTTTCGTCATTAGCTGAAGCGCGCGCGACGATGAACCACAGAATGCTCGAGGCCACCCCGGCAAGCCCGCCGAAAATGAGTATATTCGCCGCTATCGAGTGCTTGTGCACGTCGTCGGAGAGATCGTCCATCTCGTTTCCGTCACCCGCGGATTGAGCGTTCTTCCAGTCGTCGTATTCCTGGTCGGCCTGCCATCCGAAACCGGCGCCCACCCCTATCGCCACAACGGAGAAGCTGCCCAGGAGGATCGGACCTATCTGAAGACCGGTGTCCACGTCCAGACCGGGTCTCGACGCGTTCGCGGACGGATCCGATTCTTGCGCCCCGGCGTTGAGTGCCGCCAAGAACAGGCCGGAGAAAAGCACCACAACAAAAAGCCATCGCATCAATCCACCTCCATTTTCGTCGTACTCTCTGATCATCTGGGATGCAAGACATCCTTTATTTCTGGCCGCGGGATTTACTTCCGCGGCTGATGCAGGGAAGATTGAACATCGTGAATCGATCGCTTTTACTGCTCGTGCCGATTGCCTGCGTCACGGCGCTCACCGGGTCACCGTCGAGCGAGGGAGATGATCTCGGCGGCACCGTCCCGATGCTCGATGGGCTCGATGAGGAGTCGGCCGGAAAATCCGCCGGGAACACCGAACCGGCCTGCGAAGGCTCGCTCACGTCCCTCGTAGCGGTGGGTGACATTCAACTCGGCAGGAATATCTTCTCCCAGATGGTTGATCGGAACGACTATGCGTTCCCCATGCGAAGGGTCAAGGATACGCTCTTTGCTGCGGACATCGCGGTTGGAAACCTCGAGTCCCAGATCTTCCCGTGGTGTCCTGTACTGACCACCGGAATGCGTCTTTGCGGCGGCAGCCGCGCGGTCGAGTCGCTGACCCACGCCGGGATGGACGTGGTATCGGTTGCCAACAACCACTCCCACGATTTCGGCAAGAAGGCCTTCGACACCAGCGTAGGGCTCCTCAAGAAAAACGGTATCGCCGTTGCAGGCGGCGGTCCCCGGCCCGCGCTGGTAGAGAGAAACGGCGTCCGCTTCGCGTTCCTCGCCTATTCGCCCGTTGACCGCAGGATATCACTGAAGCGCATCACCTCCAACATCCGCGCCGCCAAGAATCGAGCGGACGTGATCGTCGTGCTCGTCCACTGGGGAGTCGAGTACAGCAACGAACCGGACGAAGCCCAAATTGCGCTCGCCGAGTTCATGGTCGAACAGGGGGCGAGCCTGATCATCGGCAGCCACCCCCACGTGCTCCAGCCGATGGTGAAGCTCGGGGACGCCACTGTGGCCTACTCCCTTGGCAACTTCGTCTTCGATCAGATGTGGTCATCCGCAACCTCCCGCTCGGCGGCGGGGAAGTTTGATTTCTGCAACACCGAGTTGAAGAACTCAAAGCTGGTCCCTGTCGAATTGATCACCCCTGGAGTTCCCTTTTTCCCACAAGAACCGGATCCATGATAAATTAGTATTGTAGTGAACGATAGGAGGATCAAATGCGTAGACTGTTGACGGCGCTCATCGTGTCGGCGGTGGCCATGTTCCTGATCGGGTGCACTTCTTCGGTCGTGAGTAAAAAGGATACCGGGCAGGATACCGATGGCTCGGATCTGGACAGTGACTCGGACGGCGATTCAGACAGTGACTCGAACTCGGATACGGATGCTGACACGGACACCGACACGGACACCGACGCGGATACAGACACGGATACTGACACGGACACCGACACGGACACCGGCACGGACACCGGCCCTCTGTGGGACGTCGACATCTGCCAGACCGGCGGCTACATGAACGACTGCGGTATGTTCGGCTGCGGCAGCCCACCCCCTTCCTTGACTGAAACCATGGTCATCCCCGTGACAGGGAACGGAAAGCTCGTCACATTGACCATCGACACGAACCCGAGGACCATCTTCTCCTTCAGCGATATCTCCGCAACCCTTTCCAACGGTACAAGCACAGTCAATTTTTATAACAACTACAACGCTGCCACTGGATCCTCTTCCTATAATCTCCCGACAGATTGGCCCATTCCCCACTTCTGGGGCGAGGAGATCGGCGGAACATGGACCCTGGAGTTCGAGGATTCCGAATACACCCTCGGAAACGGGTTCGATCTTCTGGAATGGTGCCTCACCTTCGAGGATCCGAGCACCACGACGGCATATCTTACATCGGGCAACTGGAGCGGATCTCAGACGGGCCAAATCGACGATTACAACGGCACCAGCGATCCTCCCAGCACGACTACGACGGTTTTCGAAACCAAGATCAACGAACTGGTAAACGCCAGCGGCTCAACCCCCACCCTCTCAATGACGATCAGCCACCCGAGCCCGTCCGACCTGTCCATCTGGTTCGTCGCCGCCGACGGAACGAACTTTTCCATCAAGAGCCAGGGAACGACCACCCTCCCCTCCTCGGTTCCCCTGAACGGTCTCTCCTCCGACTGGCTGACCGGTATGTACAAGCTCTCGTTCACCGACCACGTCGACGGCAACTCGGGCACCCTCTCGGGGTGGAGCATCGGGATCTAGGATCAGAACTCGTAGGCTTCTTCTTCCGCTCCCGGAGCGTAGGTCAATCCGATCAGAAATCTCATCTGAGGTGTGGCGAGCAGGTCGCCGGTGCCGACCGAGGACCCACCGGATAGCCATATGGTTACGGCCTTGGCCTCGTCCGGAATATAGCCGATACCGCCTCGGTACTCGAATCCGACCCGATCGAATCCGTTGAGCTCCACGACGGTGGTCCCCTCCGCGGACAGAAGAAGCCTGCGGTCGAGATAGTGCCCTGTCACACCCAGCCCCGCGGTGCCCTGATGCCCGACCGTGAGATTCGCGAGCCTGGCCTTCTCGGTGCGAAGGCGCGTCCCAATGTTCAGCGCCGCCGAGAATTTGCACCTGTGGAAGTCGAAGATGGCGTTCGGCGCTATGACCAACCCGTTCTCGCCGGCAAAGTTGAGTTCGTCGCCCGTGGGGATGCTCATGGCCACGTCCAGCGCGAGGCCGAAATTGCGGCGATCGGGGATCTCCGCACCGCCGCCGACAAACCTGGTCTTGATGTCGAATCTGAGATCCCTGAGCGCGGAACCGGCCAGCTTGTACGTGGAATCGTCGGCGCCCAGCGGCATGAACGGCATGGCTCCCACCCCATCCTGATCGATCACCACCGGAAGGAGAATGCCGAGCTGTATCAGATCCATGATACCAAACGCCCACATGAAGTCCGCGGTGGTGGCATGCTCCACGACCCACATGATCTCACCGGCGTCCGTGGCATTCGTCACCTCAACGGCGAGCGGTTTTCGGTAATGGCCGAAGAGCGCGCCGAAGGCCACGCCCTTGTGTCCGACGATATCGCTCGATTGAAGAGTGGGAAAGTTGCTCGGCCCCGGCGAGACCCACAATAACTGACTGTCCACACCTTTTCCGTCACCAACGATCTGTTGCGCGTGAACGACGCTCGACAAGGACAAGGCCGTCAACACTAGCAGCAATCCAAGGATCCAGGTCTTTGGTGCCATACGTTATCCCTCCATTCCACATCGATCTTCAGATTTCATTGATAGCCCGTACGGCGAAACGACGCCACGAAAATCGACCTTCAACTGCTTGCGGATCCAATCTACTTGACCTTAGGAACGGCGGACACGCGCGTCTTGACGAGGACTGTTTCCGGGACGATGGAACCCACCTTCACGTCCTTTGGCAATCCGCTCACCTCCACCTTTGCCCTGAAGACTCCACCCTTGCGGGGCTCACCCTTGTCCAGATCGACCTGCACAACCAGCAACCCCGGGTCGAGCCTGTCCAGGGCCACCTTCGCGCCGACCAGAGAAACTGCCACCTCCGTGGGCCGGATGTCCACCGTGCTCACAGAATCTCCCTTGGTGCGAACCAGGAGCCCGGCAAGCATCCTCTGCCCCGGAGTCCATTTTACTTTCAACGTGATCTCCAGATCGTCGCTGTACTTGAAGGACAGTCCCTCCGTGCGGCGGATGGGGATCTTCGCATGGTGTTCGCCGACTCCGAGGCCCTCGATATCCACGGCCTCGGTTTCCAGGTTGATGAGCGATCTGACGAGGGACGCGGGACCCGCGACAGTCACTTCGGAGGGCTCGGCCGAAGGCTCCTCCTCGAGTTGCGCCCCGCTCTTGAGACGACCATGTGTCTTGACTCGTACCGGCAAGCGCCGGGTCACGACCCGCTCGACGCGCATCAGGACCACGTCCGGGTTGATGCCCACGACCTCCACCCCGGAGGGAAAATCGAACATCTCGGGCTCGAAATAAAACGTGAACGATCCGGGTTTGGCCCTTTTGCCCAGGTTCATGACCACCTGCTTCATCGGGCCGTTCTTGATGGACTCGATGATCGATGGCCTGCCGCGCAAAGAAACCCTCACGGTATCCGGCGGCTCGCTGGTCAGGAGCAGTTCCGAAGTCTCCGAGGGGCGTGCAACGTTCACCTCCACGTCGACCCAACGCTCGACCTTCTCCTGAAAACGAACGATGGTTACGAGCCCGAGTGTGATCAGGATAGCGACAAGCTTGAGGCCGAGATTCTCGGTCACCGATCGTCTTGCGAAAGTCTTGATCTCTCTCAAGCCAAGATTCATCCTCATCTCTCCGATCCGTCGCCGGTTTGGGACCGGTCTGACGTACGATGCTTCTTGTGACCGGTCTTCTTGCCGCGCCGACCGAGGGTTTTCTTTTCCGCCAAGAAGAGGCCCATCAACGCTTTGCGCAGCATGCTCACATCCAGGTCCTTATTGAGCTTTCCCCCGTAGCAAAGAGAGATGGTCCCACGCTCCTCCGAGACGACGACCGCCACGGCGTCCGTCTCTTCCGTGATCCCGATGGCCGCCCGATGCCTTGTTCCCAATTTTTTTTCGATCTTGGGATTGGTCGACAGCGGCAAGAATGCGCCCGCCTTCCTGATCTGGTAGTTCTTGATTATCGCAGCGCCGTCGTGCAACGGGTTTTCCATCTTCGGAATGAAGATGGCGTAGAGAATCTCCTTGGTGACAGACGCCTCGACATTGGTGCCCTGCTCGATGATGAACTCGTTGAGAGATGCCTCCCTCTCGAACACTATCAACGCGCCTATATTCTTTGCGGCCATGGAGGATGCGGCTCGTATAACCTCCTCGAGAACCGCCGTCTCCTTGGCCTTGGAAAACCAGGCTAACTTGCCGACCCGCACCAGAGCTCTTCTGATATCGTCTTGAAAAATAATCAACGTGAAAATCACCACCACTGACATGAACTGATCGAGAAGCATGTATGTGGTAACCAATCCGATGGCCTTGCTCACGAGATAGAGCACGATGAGAAGGAGCAGCCCCAGCGCCATCGGAACCGTCCGTGTACCGCGCACCAGCAACAACGAAATGTAAATCAGATAAAAAACAATCACGAAATCAATCACCACCGAAACCCAGCCGCCCGAATCGTCCATCAGGTTGGTTACGAATTCAGGCATGGGAACCTCCCGGCATCGATCCTCGCAGGATCTCGTGGGCGATGGTCACCACCTGCTTCATGGTGGCGACGTCGTGAACCCTGACCGCGCGGGCGCCATTCATGATGGAGACCGTCACCGCCGCTGCGGTTCCGCCGATCCTCTGATCGACGGGCGCCCCCGTCAGCTCTCCTATGAACGACTTCCTCGAGGGACCGACGACAACCGGATATCCGAGAGCGACTATCTCCCGCAACCTCCCAAGCAGTTGCAGGGTATGTTCCGGTGTCTTTGCAAAACCGATTCCAGGGTCGAGCCAGATGTTACCCCTAGGAACGCCCGCTTCCTGCGCGATCAACACCGCCCCTTCGAGCTCCTTCGCCACATCGGCCACCACGTCCCCGTAAGATATATCCTCTTGCATGTCCGCCGGGAGCTTGCGTGAATGCATTATCAGCAGCTTCGCGTCGTGCACGGCAGCGATCGAAGCAAGCTCCTTCCCACCTCTCAACGTGGAAACATCATTGATCATTCCCGCTCCGACATCAACGGCCTGCTGTGCCACCTCCGGCTTTGTAGTGTCAACCGAAACAAGGGCCGCGGTTCTGCCCGCCAGTGCGCTTATCACGGGGATCACACGGGAAATCTCCTCTTCTTCTGATATCGACACGCTCCCCGGTCGCGTCGACTCCCCTCCCACGTCGATGATATCCGCACCCTCGTCAGACATGGCGAGCCCGCAGTCTATCGCCTTTCGAGTGTCCAAGAAACGCCCGCCGTCTGAGAACGAGTCCGGTGTCACGTTGATTATCCCCATCACGAGGGGGCGATTGGTGGGAAGCGTGAATTCCACGAAATCAGCATACACCCATAATATCGGGCGGAACAATAAATGGACGCTTTACGAATTGGAATAGCTGACCTCGCCGGACGCTCCGTTCTCCTTGAGGATCTTATCCACCCCTGCCCCGCCGAGAACCTCGTACTCCAGCAGGGCTTCCGCCAGGGCATTGAGGGTCTTCAGATTTGCATCGAGCAGCTTTCTGGCCCGCCGGTACTGCGTCATGACCAGGTCGTGGACTTCCTTGTCTATGGCCTCGGCAATCTTCTCCGAAAACTCCTGGTGCTGCGCTATCTCGCGCCCCAGGAAAATCGCTTCCTCTTTCTTGCCGTAGTACAGGGGGCCCAGATTCTCGTTCATACCCCACTCGCAGACCATCCTCCGAGCCAGGGCGGTGGCGGACTGGATATCCAGCCCGGCGCCGGTGCTCAACTCGTTGAACTCGATCTCCTCGGCACACCTTCCCCCCATGAACACGGCGATCTTGCTCTCGGTGAAGGTCTTGGTCAAATTGAGCCTGTCCTCCAGGGGAAGCTGCTGCGTGAGCCCCAGCGACCTCCCCCGCGGGATGATTGTAACCTTGTGCACGGGATCTGTTTCCGGAATAAGCCGCGCCACCAGCGCGTGCCCCGCTTCGTGGAAGGCGGAAATCCGCTTGTCCTTTTCACTGATGATCATCGAGCGACGCTCGGCGCCCATCATCACCTTGTCCTTGGACTCCTCGAAATCGTCCATCTCCACCACGTCCTTGCCCTTGCGAGCCGCGAGCAGGGCCGCCTCGTTGACGAGGTTCTCGAGATCCGCACCTGTAAAACCGGGTGTCCCGCGGGCGAGGACCGACAGGTTCACCGCGGAGGATATCGGCGTTCGTTTGGTGTGCACCTTCAGGATCCCCTCGCGCCCCTTGACGTCGGGAGTCGGTACCACTATCCTGCGATCGAATCGCCCCGGCCGAAGCAGGGCGGGATCGAGCACGTCCGGTCGGTTTGTGGCGGCGACGATGATCACCCCCTCGTTGGATTCGAAACCATCCATCTCCACAAGAAGCTGGTTGAGGGTCTGCTCTCGCTCGTCGTGCCCTCCCCCGATCCCGGCGCCGCGCTGGCGGCCCACCGCGTCTATCTCGTCGATAAAGACGATGCACGGCGCATTCTTCTTTCCCTGTTCGAAAAGATCGCGCACGCGGGACGCGCCCACACCGACGAACATTTCCACAAAATCGGAACCGCTGATGGAAAAGAAGGGAACCCCCGCCTCCCCCGCAATGGCACGGGCCAGCAGAGTCTTTCCCGTCCCGGGCGCGCCCATGAGCAGAACCCCCTTGGGAATACGCCCACCGAGACGTTGAAAGCGCTTCGGATCTTTGAGAAAGTCGATGATCTCCTCGAGCTCCTCCTGGGCCTCGTCGATACCGGCCACATCGGAGAAGGTCATCTTCTTGCTGTGATCCGACATGAGCCTCGCCCGGCTCTTCCCGAAGCTCATGGCTTTACCGCCACCAACCTGGATCTGACGCATGAAGAAAAAGAACACGAGCAACAGGACTATCATGGGAAGCCAGGAGATCAGGAAACCGTGAAGCAGGCTGTCGTCGTCGTCCTCCTGATACTTGAGCTTGACGTTGCGATCGAGGAGATCCTTGTTGATTTCGCGATCGGGCTCCACACCCACGGTCTGGAGCTTTTCCTCCAGGCCCGTCTCAGTGGTTCGTGTGTAGAGATACTTTCGGCCGCGAATGTTGACTTCCTTGACTTTTCCGTTGTTCAGGTCGGTCTGGAACTCGCTGAAATCCACCTCCGAGCGCCCGGGGTCGCTGTTGCTGACCACCATGACGACGAGCAGGAAAAGGAAGATCAGAACCCCCCAAAGAAGCATTGTCTTGAATTTCTGGTTCACTGTATCTCTCTAATCCGCTCTATTCTAAACACTTACCGGGATTTGACACTTGCGATTTGGCGTTGTTTAGCACGGTAAGCCAAGTAATTCAATTTCATATCTCTTATGTGGATATTGGAAAATCAATGTCAAGGAAAGGGGCGTTGTCGTCGAGCAGCCATCGAATCGAAATACCCCGCTGCCGTCCGCGCACCAGCGCCGGACACGAGATAACCTCTTCACCCCTCGCGAGGACCGGCACGAAGTCCCGATAAGGTCTCGGTATTCCACCATCGATCAGCACCTCCTTGAACTTCCGGCCGGACCCCGCCAACCTGTCGCCCGGCCGCCTTGCCCTGACCTCGAGATCCTTCACATCCCCGAAATCGTCGGCCCTGATCTCCGCGATGGCCCCGAGGGCCGCAAACCTGGCCTTCCACATTCCCGATCCCGAGGCGCTCGGCTGCCCCGAGCCGGTGGGCTTGGGCGGTAACTCGCCGGGAAAGACGAGGAGGGATCCCCGGTAGACGTGAACGCGCCCCTCGCCGGGAACGGGCAACTCGTCGGTACATTTCCCCTGGGCCAGCAACTCCTCGATTGCCTCGAAATGCGACCGGGACAATCTTCTCAGGTCGCCCTTCACGGAGCGAATGGCGAATCTCACCAGGCGACCCCAGATCTCCCGAGGGAACGCCTGAAATACTTCGGCATTTACCTTAACCCCACCCGCTAACCGCAGAGATGTTATACTCTTTTTGCCTTGTACCAGACCGTCGACGAATCGGGAGATCCCATACATCTCTCCGGCGAGCGCCGCCAATCTTTTCCGGATCCCGGGCTGGAGGGAATCCATCAGCGGCAGCAGCTCGTTGCGCACCCTCACTCGTAAGAAACGCGTATTTGCATTGCTCGGATCCTCTATCCATCCCACGCCGCGATTCTCGAGGAAGGCCCGGATGTCATCGCGCCCCACACCGAGCATGGGCCTCACGATCTCGACCCGGCCGTGTGCCCTGCTCGCGGGAATCCCCGACAAGCCGTCGAGGCCGGTACCGCGCAACAGGCGCAACATCACTGTCTCGGCCTGATCATCACGCGTATGGGCGGTGGCGATGAAAGCCGCACGAAGCTCGACTGCAAGCTCCTCGAGCAGCTCGTAACGCACATCCCTTGCCCATTGCTGCAAGGAACCTTCATCGGGGATTGGTGAGGGGGCATTGACGCGGTGTGCCTCGATCCCGAGCTTCGCGGAGCGCTCCTCGACAATCCTCCACTCCCGATCGATCCCCTCCCTGAGCCCGTGATCCACAAACCCCACCCGCAGGGCCACGTCCCACGAACGGTACACGTGGGCAGCCAACTCCATCATACCCATGGAATCCGAACCGCCGGAAACGGCGAGAAGAATCGTCGCGCCCTCGTGGAACAGGCGCTTCATGGAATCTGCGGCGACAGCCAGCTCGTCGGGTATATGGCGAGACTCCGGCATCATCCGTTTTTGTCCTCTACGTACGGCTTGATCAAGGCGATCGCCCGCGCCGCGTCCATGGCCTCCATTATCGTGTCCGGGCGACGGTCGTCGATGGACTGGCCCGACAACCTGGCCGCCCAGCCGCCGGTGGTGCTCATGGCCACTATGGGCTTGTTCATCTGCCAGGCGAAAGCCAGCTCCGAGAGGGTTCCGGCACATCCCCCCACGGCTATGACCGCCCACGCGGTCCTCATGATCACCGCGTTCCTGGCCCATCCCATGCCGGTGGGAATCACGATGTCCACGTGGGGATTCGCCCAGTCCTCGCGATCCGTCGGTGTTATCCCCAAGGCGAGATTGCGGCCCGGCCCAAGCTCGTCCCGCGCGTTCACAAATCCCTCGCAGGCTGCTTCCATCACGCCTGCGCCACCGCCACACACCATGTGCCAACCCTCTTTCGCAACGGCGCGTCCGACTTCTGCCGCAACTTCCATCACCTCCGGCGTTGCGGAAGAAGCTCCGATAATTGCGATAACAGGTGTTCTTCTCAGTTTGCCCAAGGATCGGCCAGATCGGAGTGCTTGCTCCCCTTCTTCTTTTTCTTGACCTTGATCGTTTCCGATGAATCCCCGGAAGAAGACCCGGATTCTGACGAACCCGGCTTCTTCTTGCTCCGTCTCAACTTTTTCAGGGTCAGCTCGAAAACCTCCGGAGTCCCTGCGGAAACCACGATGTCCAGATCCCTGTAACCGTCGAGCTTGATGGTGCAAGCGACGGGCGCCTCTCCGAGCTTGGGTTTTACCATGTCGAACGGCAGGTTGCCCATGAACGCCTTATCCCGATAGATGGACGCGCCCTTGGGAACGCTGATCACCTTGACCGTCGAAGCGACGGTCTCCGGCTCCTTGACATCGGACTCAGGGGGGAGTGGTTCAGGAGTGGGCTGTGAAATCTCCACCGGCGGCTTGACAGGTTGCGCCTGCGCCTTCGTGGGCGTGGTTCCGACCCCGAGAACAAACACGGCCACAACCACGCCGATCACGGCAACCGCGCCGATGCCGGCAAAGATCGGCCACCTGGAGCGCCCCTTGCCGCCGGGGATATCCTGCCGCTTGTGGGCCCTCGAACCGACCACCTCGGTGGGAGAAGGCGGGGGAACTGTGGTGGCGGCGGTGTCCCGCATCCGGTCGAATACGATCTCCGGCGTGCGCCCGTCCTGCAACGCCAGAAGATCCTCGGAAAACTCCGACATGGTCTGGTAGCGCTTCTCCGGCTTCTTGGCGATGGCCTTGAGAAGGACCGCCTCGACATTCTGCGTCACGCCCACGGGCGGAACCAGTCGACGCGGGGGGATCGGCTCTTCGTAAAGATGCTTGGTGAGAACGCCCATGAAGGTGTCCGCCTCGAAAGGAACGTGCCCGCAGAGCATCTCGTACATGATTATGCCCAGGGAATAGATATCGGTGCGCGCGTCCACGTCGGTCCCGGCGGCCTGTTCCGGAGACATGTACTGGGGCGTTCCGAAAATCATTCCTGTCTTGGTCAGCCGGCTCGATTGGCTGGCCACCTTTGCTATCCCGAAGTCGAGGACCTTGACGAAATCCTCAGTGTCTCCCTTTTTGATCAAAAAGATATTGTCCGGCTTGAGATCCCGGTGAACGATGTTGGAATTGTGCGCGGCGCCGAGAGCCTCGCAACTCTGGATCATGACGTCGAGCGTACGTTCGAGGCTCAGGTCGGAATGTTCCTCTATGACATCGTGAAGCGCCGCGCCGTCGAGGAACTCCATCACGAAATACGCCGAGCCGTCCGGCAGCTGGCCGAAGTCGGTGATCTCGATGATGTGCTCGTTGCCGATGGCTGCCGCAGACTGGGCCTCCTGCACGAACCGGGCGCCCACCTCGGACTCGTTGGAAAGATCGCTGCGAAGGACCTTGAGCGCGCACTTCTTGCCGATGATCGCGTGGGTGGCCAGGTAGACCACGCCCATCCCGCCCTCGCCGATTTTCGTATTTATATGGTACCTGCCGTCGATCGTGGTTCCTATCAACGGATCTTCGACCTCCCCGTCCTCCAACTCCATAAGGGCTTCGCCGTCGGTCGGGCAAAACTCCTCTCCGCTAAGGAACCGCTTTCCACATTTGGGGCATGCTCTCATGATGTACCGCTCCACGAGGTATACCACCCCGTTAAAATCCCCCATGTAATACATTCTACTTGGACGAAAACGAATGGCAATGGATCTATCAAGTTATATTGTTCATTAGACAGGTGGAATACCGAGATCCTTGCATATCTTTTTCGCCAACTGATCGATTATTTCAGTGTGTCTGGGAATGGACGACCGCCTATTCAAAGTGGGGTTATGCCACCATGAGTGACTACCGCCCTCACGCAACAGCTCACACCCGTGTTTCTGAAGATGCTTGAGAAATGATCTGCGCTTCATACGGCGATAGGTTCTTCTGTATAGTCTCCTGACGCAGAGCGCAGTGCTTCGTCCCGGTTCATCCGGATGGCCTCGCGGAGTGTCTCGCGAAGGGTCGACATCAAGTCATTCTTTGATCGTTCCTGGCAGTTGACGCCGGGAATTTCCCCAATCCAGCCAAACCACCATTCGCCTTCTTGTTTCACGATTGCGGTATAATTCTGCATTCCGTACCTCCTCCCGCAGCAACACATGCCCACAAATTTAATATACCATACGGGCAAGCATTTTGTCATTTGTCCGCCGCCGCCGTGGCCTGATTCATCTACGATGCTCGGCTATGGCGGATGATCGTTACCCTACGGCTGATAGAGTTGGACGAGGATGGGGCCGCCGTTCGATCGGAGTGTTATCTTTTTGGCGCCGGTTCCACGAGTGTAACGAATCAGACCGCCGGTCAGCTCCTGGGCGGATCCGGCCTCGAGGGACGCTTCGATTTCGATGTTGCCTCCATCCGGATAGCAAGATATCTCGAAATCCTGGAGGGGGATCTCGACATGTAGCAGCTTCCCGTCCGTCTCCACGTTCAACGAGCGCCCATCTATGCCACCGGCCAACACGTGGGCCTGCCCCCCCGATTCCACGATGATCTCTCCTTCCGCCTCCACGCTGACATCACCGTCATCAGTGACAGCACTGACGGTCGAGGTTCCCCCGCCCATCACCGAGATGTCGCCCTTCCCCGTCTCGAGCGTCAAGGCCCCGTGCAAATCCTCCATGACCAGATCGCCCTCCTCCACCGTGACGGTCACGCCCGCCTCAAGCGGTAACGTGCCGAGACGATCCAGCCTGAGGTCCACGAGACCGACCTTGTCCCTCGGCGGATCGAACTCCAGGGCAAGATCCGTAAGATCGGGACTCACATCCAGCCGCGCCAGCCTGAGGTTCGCGCGGGCATCCGCGTCGGTCCTCCCCATGGCAAATGCGGTGCCGCGCAGCTTGACGTCTCCCGTCTCCATCCCCCGCAAACTCATGTCCCCGTCCACGTTGACGATGCGCACGGTCGAAAAACCGTCGAACCCGAAAGTCTCCTCGTAGTCATCCTGCGCCGAGAACTGTATCACGCAACCGCCCAGCAGCAGGGCCGCCGCCCATGACCACATCCCGGCCTTCTTCACAGATACCATGTGAGACCTCCCAGATACTCGATCGCGAACGCCCCGTGAGTCTGCGCGACGCCGCCGTGAAATCGCCTCGTCTGGACAGCAACCCCGCCGCGAAGTCCGAAATCCAGTGACCAGGAACGCGCCGGGAAGTAGTGCAGCGAGCCGGACAGGTACGGAAGAAGACCCCACCCGGCTTTCAGATCGGTGAGGGCACGGTCACCGTCGTCCCCCGTCAAAGTCTCCGACACCATGTGAACCTGAACGAGCATTCCGATACCGGACGACAATCCCAGGTTATCGTTCAACATCCCGCGCAGGCGAATCTCCGGCGCGAAACTCAGTGTCATCAGACCCGTGCTCGGGATTGCGTTGACGTTCCGCAGGCCGATTACCACATGCTCGTGCACCGCGTAGCCCGCACCTATTCCTCCCCCGAGCCCGCCGGCCACTTTGTCTCCGTTCACGGGAACGATCGAGGGGGCCATGCTGAGCGCGAGATCCAGCTTGAGCTCTTTGAGATCAGGGGCGCCCGGTCCACCCTTCGTGGTGGAATAGAACGCGTCGATAGCGGAATAGGCGTAGGTATAGAAAGCGACAAGTGCAAGGGCGCCCATCCCCGCCAGCTTGGCGGCACGAGCCTCCCTCGAGTCGCCCTGATCCAGGCCGTACGCCAATCCAACACCACCCGCGACGGCGCCGGCAAACACTCCGGTCAGGACTGCCGCTTTGCCCAACCTCCCGTCGATCCCCTGGCCGAGGCCGGGAAGAAGGAGCGAGGCGCCCATGGACGCCGCCGGCGGGATTCGCGCGCCGGACCTTTTGGCAAAGGACCTGCTGTCATGGGACCCGGCGTCACCCGCTTCTTGCGGGCCCGCGGGCTCTGACGGCTCACTCGGTTCGTCCGGCCCTGTTTCGTCCGCCGGGGGTCCGTGCACGGCCGCCGCGTTCGGCGACCAGGTCGCTCCCCCGCCGAGGGGTATGTCGTCGAGGGGCGCCACAGCAGCCGGTCCGGCCTCGGACTCGTGTTCCGTAACCGCCCCCTTCGAAACAACCGACTCGAGGGGAATAGAGGTGAAGCTCCCCACGGAGAGAGGCACAACGGCGCCGTCAGCCAGGAACACGTCGGCGGTCCCGAGGCTATCGCGAGATCGCCACCGCACTTCGTACTCCCCGGGAAACAGCGCCACCACCGCCGGAACGCCGCTCTTTTTGGCGACCTCGGCCTCTATCTGACCGCCCTGACCGATGAAAAGCACTGTGCCCTCCATGGCCGACGCGAGCTTCACCCGGGCGCGTCCGTCTCCGATCTCGGTGAGCGCAATGTCACCCTCCCCTTCCAGAGCGTACAGAAATGTCGGATGCTGGACCCCCGCTGTCGTTCCCTCGGTCTCGCGCACCGTGTACTTGTAGGCATAGTCGTAGGCCTCGATGGCCGAGATCCTCCCGTCTCCGGTGTTGTCGGCCGCGCCTCGCAGCCCGGACATGAGGTGGTGGCTGAAGAACGAGGATTGCAGGATCTCGGATTCCTGGGCGGGCTCGGTCGCGGAAGCCGACGTGATGATCACGAGCCCCTTCACGTTGACGGGTCGCTCGTCCATGAACGGCGAGATCACCTTGCCGCCCTTTGCTCTCGTGATCTCTCCGGACTGGCAGGCGTCCACGATGGCCACGCGAACCTTCGCGGGCAGAAGCTCAAGCCGTCGGCGGATCTCCTCAAGGGAGATGCCCCGTCCGCCCATCCGCAGATATCCGGAATCCGCATGTCCCGAGTAATAGAAGAGGAACACGGAATCCCCACCCGCCTTCTCCAACTCCTCAACGAGCTCGTCGAAAGCCCCGCGCAGATCCCCGGGGTCGCCACCTGTCAGGAGGATCAAGTTCTCCTCGCGAACACCGCCAATTTCCGAAAGCAGAGCCGCCATCCTCTTCGCGTCCTGCTCGGCGTATTTGAGGGGCTCGCTTCTGGACAAACCCTGGTTGTTGCCCGCAACGATGGCAAATCGGGCGACCTCCGAAGCGAAGGACTCCCGCCCGACCAGCGCAAACGCCAGCGCCCCAACGAACATCGCCGCTAAGAAAGCTCGTTCCACACCGAAGCGTTACTCCTTAATTATCCACACGCTTGCCTGTTCACAGGTGAGAGGCAACCGATCGATCTTGCTGAGATCCGCGCCGGATTTTGCCAGCGCTCTCGCGGCGCCGGTAACCTTGTCGACACCGACGCCTTCCCCCACGCACAGGAAAAATCTCTCCACCCCCACCGCATCGTCGAGCTCGATGGTGAGATCCTTGCCGTCGCGATCCGAAAGGTAGGTGGTTATCGAACCGCGTCCGTCGATCCCCACCATCACGACGGGAAGATCGACAGGGAGGTCGTACCAGAACTGAATGCTGTCGCCCTCCCTGAGCTTCTGCCCGGAGGCGCCCATGGTTTTCCCGTCATCGCTCTTGAGGTAGAAACCGAGGCTCAACCCTTCTGAAGCACGGTCGCCTCCCGGTTTTTTGGGCGAGCCCATGAGGTTGATGTTCTCGTCGAGACGCTTGTCGCTCCACCCGGGAAACAGATCCGTCGATCGCGAATCGTGCGACGGGCCGCCGATGAGAAAGATCACCGCCGCGACCGCCGCCGCCGCGACGGGAACCGCCACCGCCAACCTGGCGAACCAGCCGTCGAACAGGCCGCTACGCTTTGGGGAGGTCCACAGCTTGCGGATCTGAGACGGAACGGGGCGCATGGCAAACGCCTGTTCATCCGCTTCGGTGCCGGTCAGCAGCTCGCCGCATGTCTCGCACCGGGCTGCGACACTCTGCAGGGCGGACATCTCCGTTTCGCTCATCTCACCCAGAACGTAACGCTCCACCGCTATGCGGCTCAGGTGCGCGTGTTTCTCCGAATTGCTCATCGTACCGCCCTCAGCAATCGCATGGCCCGCTTGGGCGCCCGCTCCTTGAACTTGACGATGCGCTTTCGCACCAGTGAAACAGAGCAACCCATCACCTCGGATATCTCCCGATAGGTCATCTCCTCGACCACCGCGTACATCATCGTCTCCCGGATCTTCTCATCGAAACCGACCATCACCCGCATCACGAAATCCCTGGACCATGTCTCTACCGGCTGGTGCGGCTCCGGCTCGACGAGCGCCTCCTTGTCGAGGCGATCTCGGTTTTTGGAGTCACGGATTCGGTTGAGGCAGATGTTTGTCGCTATTCGGTACAACCAGGTGGCGGGGGAAGCCTGACCGCGAAAGCTCGCGATGGAGCGCATGGCACGGATGAACACCTCCTGGGAAGCGTCCTGCGCGTCGTCCTCGTTGCGGAGTATGGACAGGCAACGACGGCGAACCATTCCGCCGTAGCGACGGTAGATATCCTCGATTTCCCTGCTGCCGACCTTCATACACGATCCCCTTGTGCCGAAAACATTCACCGCGTTTGCATGCTGCGTCAAGTTGCTGATGGGAATTGTCGATGCGATCGCGTTCATGCCCTCCTGCCTTTCATAGGGTTGGACACATATCGCGGCGAAAAGTGTCACCGAGAACATTGTCCAAGCAACAGGCGCGGCGGCCGGCGGTGTTTTCAATGCTCCTGACCATTCAGAGGGACCCCCTTGTGCCCCTCCCGAATGGTCGGGACCGAAAAAAACGACGCTCATAGGCCCCTTGAAACGAGTTGACAGCCTCGAAACCGGCAGCCGGCGCCGTTTTTAGGGAGTTGGAACGTTCGCGGGCGCCCCGGGGGGTCGTTTTCAATGCGCCGGACCATTCAGAGGGACCCCCTTGTGCCCCTCCCGAATGGTCGGAACCGAAAAAAACGACGCTCATAGGCCCCTTGGAACGAGTTGACAGCCGAAAATCGACCCTGTGCGCTGTTCTCGGGTGTGTTCGTAGGCTCATCATGACAACAAGTTGGCTCGCCCGCGCCATGAGCAACCTGATCAGGGCCAGCGCTCGAATGTCTGGTATCCGTAGAGCAGCGCTTCGGCCAACCAGTTGCCGATCTTCCTGGCGCCGTGTTCGGTGGGGTGGATGAAGTCGCCGCCGCCGAGCCCTTTTCTGTACCACCTGCCCATGCTGCCTTTTCCCCCCATGGCGTTCCAGGTGTCGAAAAACGCACACCCTTCGGCGAGGGACACTTCCCGCTGGGCCTTCGACAGTTTGCGCGGCATCTTCCAGGAATCGAACGTTCCGCCGGCGTTTTTCTTCGCCTGATCCAGAGGACCGACCACCAAAAAGGAGGTATCCGGCAACGCGGCGCGCATGGTGCGAATGAGCCGGGCCAGGTGCACGCGATACTCCCGCAAGACCAGGAACCTGTTGGCCCCCTCGTTGGCTCCGAACATCAACACGATCAGGGACGGATCCCTTCTTTTTAGCTCCTTCGCCCAGTGCTCCTCGTCGTACCGCCCGAGCACCGAAGCCCGGGCGCCGTTGATGGCCAGGCTATCGTAAACGACTCCCCGATCCCCGCTCTCCATCACCACCCCGAAAAGGCGCAACACTCCATCGTTGTTGAACTCCACGCCGATCTTGCCTTTGCCGCCGCGCACATCGACAGTCTTGTGAACCGTCCTCTTTTCCACCGCGTCAGTGGATATCGTCTCGAGCTTCTTTCCATCCAGGGATAGATCGAAGCTGCCGCCGTGGGGCTGCTCCAGATAGGAGATATCAAAAACGGACACCCGGCTGCCCTCGTCAACGGTGCCCGCCCATGCCCTTCCATGACTGCCCCGCTGCGCCTCGAAGGCAACTCCTCCGAGCCCGTAGAGTCCGTCGCTCACCGGATCCGAGGTCAGCACCCTGCTCCTCCACTTTCCCCGCGCGCCGTGTTCCACGTTCAGGTGCTTGTACCAGCGCCAGGGCTTGCCCAGAAGGATGAAGCCGTGCCCCCCGTCTCCGAATCTGGTTTGCAGAATCTCCCGCACCCTCCCCGAGAGCTCATCGGTGGTGAGAATAGAATCTCCGTAGTGAAGAACCCTGACCACATTCCTCGAGTCCCCCCCGGATTCGAGCGTGCCGAGCGCCCGATAGAAAGCCCTCATGGCCCCCGTCGGGTCTTCGATTTTCTGATGGGGATCGGCTATCTTCTCGTGGAACACGGACCTCACGTGGGATTCGTCTTCACTCTCCAGATCCACCGTGGAAACCGTCGTCCCGGATCCGGCAAGTCCCGCCGGCCCCGCCGCGACAATCTCCACATCGTCGGCGTCGCCTTGCGCAGTGTCCGTCGCGAAATGAAGGTAGTACACGCACAGGGCTGCACCACCCATCACAGCGAGGCAGGCCACAGCCAATAGCGTCTTCCTCGCCGGGCGCTCCTTTCCACGCGATTCGAACGAAGCTTCCATTGAAAGGTCAAATACATCAATACCGCGCCCAGGGCGAGGCGGATCTCTCGACAGGACACCGAAAAACCTCTAGATCCATCTCGATGAGCTTTAGACCCCATCCCGGCCTTCTCAGATTGCACGGCCTGTCGGTTCCATACGACGGCTCCATAATGAAGGATCTGAGACGCAAAGTCCTGTCCCGCCTCAAATGCGACGAGGGCAATCTCCTCTCGTCCAAAGTGGTCAGGCGGTCGGTGGACGCGCGCAAGGGCTCGGTAAGCCTGGTCTTTTCAGTGGACGTGGAACTACGTGACGGGAGTCGAGCCGATATTGCCACCGCGATATCCGTGGAGCCCCCACCACTACCGATCATCGAGCCTGGAAACGATCCCATGCCCCGCAGGCCTGTGGTGGTGGGCGCCGGGCCGGCAGGCCTCTTCGCGAGCCTCCTGCTTGCTCGCCACGGATATCGACCGCTGATACTCGACCGGGGCGGCACGGTGGAGCAGCGCGTGACCGCCGTGAGCGATTTCATGACCCGGCGGGAGCCGGATCCCGAATTCAACAACCTGTTCGGAATAGGGGGCGCCGGCACGTTCTCGGACGGCAAGCTGAACACTTCCCTGAGCCATCCATGGACAGGTGAGGTCCTTCGCGTGCTCGAGGAGTGCGGCGCGCCCGAGGACATCCTCATCGACGCGAAGCCTCACGTGGGTACCGATCTCCTCGGAGCGACCGTCACGGGCCTGGTGAGTGGCATCGAGGCAGCGGGTGGGGCGATTCTGACCGGCACCAGGATGACCGGACTCAAGATCGTTCGCGGTCGCCTCGAGGGAATCGAGACCACGGATGGGCCGATCGATACAACATGCCTGGTCCTTGCCATCGGTCACTCGGCGCGGGACACAATGCGGATGCTCCACTCCTCGGGAGTGACAATCGATCCCAAGCCGTTCCAGATGGGAATTCGCGTGGAGCACCCCCAGGAGTGGATCGATCGACGCCAGTTCGGCCGGGCTGCCGGACACCCGGCTCTGGGCGCGGCGGATTACAAACTCACGGCCCGTGTGGGCGACATGCCGGTCTTCTCCTTCTGCATGTGCCCCGGCGGACAGACCATTCCCACCGTCAACGAACCCGGGCACCTGTGCATCAACGGCATGTCGTCGAGCGCGCGGGACTCGGCATTCGGGACCAGCGGGATCGTCGTCACCCTGAAACCGGAAACCCATGGAGGCACTAACCTATCGAAATGCATGGCCTTCGTCGAAATGGTGGAGTCCGCCTGTTTTGACGCGGGAGGATCCGACTACTCGGTTCCGGCGCAGGGGCTTATGGATTTCGCACGGGGTGTCCCCACAAAGGGAGACTTGCCACAAACCAGCTATCCGCTGGGAGCCTTCCCGGCCCGGCTGGATCGAGTCCTCCCAAAATTCGTAACCGATCCCATACGGACGGCGCTGGAACAATTCGACCGCAAACTCCCGGGATATCTCCACATGAACGCCGTGGCGATGGCTCCCGAATCGAGAGCATCCTCCCCGTTGAGGATCACTCGTAATAGTGAAACCGGATGCTGCATCGATATCGAGGGGATCTACCCGGTGGGCGAGGGCGCCGGTTACGCTGGGGGCATAATGAGTTCCGCCCTGGATGGGATGAGTTCGGCACGGTTCATCATCGAGCGATATTCCCCCCCGCCTACTTCGAAATGAACTCGTTTTGTTAAAGCCGGCCTCCATCATCTTCCCCTTCCCCTCGCAGGGGAAGGCCGGGATGGGGTATCATTTACGATACTCCAAGCCTCGTTTGAACCATGTCGAAACAGTCGACTACTGAACTAACGACGGGTATATCAACACACGAATTCTATTGAATAGAATTGCAACAGTAAAATTCCGTCACGGTTTTTTCACCTTTTCAGTTCTGGCTTTTTCATCCCTTACTTAATGTTTTTTCTCGGATTGGGGAGCCAAACGTAACGCGTAGGCTCAGGGGTTCCAAAGGAAAAACCCATCGATGACCCCATCCCGGCCTTCCCCTGCGAGGGGAAGGGGAAGATGATGGCGGCCTCTTTAACGGGATCACTCACCCCGCCAGATGACCCGGCGTTTGTTCCGTGGAGGAACCCGATAAAACACTCCGCCGGGTTTGCCTACGGCGATCACGGTACCGACTGTGTATCCCTTTGGAATATCGAAACGTTCCCGCATCTTCCTGTCGCGTATCAGCGCCGTCAATGCGTAGCCGTTGAAACACGCGCCCAGTCCCATGGATTGCGCTGCCAGCAGAATCTCCATCGCCGCCAGGTTGCACCCCGCATTGGCCAGGTGTGGCAAACCCGAGGCGAAGAGCAACAATACCGAAGGGGTATCGTAAAAGAGACGATCATCCTCGCCGGCCAGTGTCCTGATGAACATCTCGACAATCGCCGGCATGCGAAGGCGGTATGCGGCAACGGTCTTCCGCCCCACTCCCAGGCTGATACCGAAACGCGTAATGGGGTTGGCAAGTCGGCGTTCGAGCTTGAGATAATACCTGGAGGTTTCCACGGCGAGATCTCGCACGGCGTCGGGCCCCTGAAAGACCATGAAGCGAACGTTCTGGGCGTTTGTGGACGTGGGAGCCCATCGAGCAATATCGATCAGCTTGTCTATCTGTTCCCTCGAAACGGGCTCGTCCAGAAATCTCCTGCAGCTTCGTCGCTCGATGAAGAGCCTTCTCAACTCCTCCCGGTCCAGTGGCTCCCGGTTCTCGATCTCCACGAATTTCCCCGCCGGAAGCTCCGAATGGGAAAGAGCGCAATCCCTGCAGACTGCCACACAGTGCCCGCAACCGATGCATCGACCCGGATTGCTCACACGGAGTTCATCCCCCTCCCATGACAGGATCCGCGAAGGACAGGACGCCTCACACGCCCCGCAGCGAATGCATCTGTCGGAATCAACCGTGATATCGATCTCGCCGCCTTTGGAGAACATCCCTATTCCTCAAATGGATTGATGCCATGAAAAAACGGTTACATCTGGATTTTCGTCTCGCCAACGTACATGCGATCGAGCTGCTCGTCCAGATTCACGATTCTGAGGGAATGCTTTTGGCATCCAATCGTTGGACAGGCCTCCACCTGGCCGCCATCGGGCAGATTTACGGCGAACATTGGGATATTGCACAGGTTGCACTGCTCATCGATGGTCAGCGACACGTTGCATTCGGGGCAAAATACTTCGATGACATCTCCCTTGTTCAACGAAATGTCGCTCTCGTACTCGAATTTCCCATAGAACGGGTTGAGGTACAGCATTCCCGAATGTCCGGCGAGCCTGACCTTGACCACTATGGCGGGCTCTCCGTCGAATTTTCTATTTTCGGACATGAGGGAATGCCCGGCGGGACACGTACCGTTTCCCACCCTGATTCGTCCAACGAGGTTTTCAGGAATTTGTGTGGTCATCATTTCATCTCCAGTGCGCCGTGTGGGCAAAATTTCACGCAGGTGGGATCCCCTCCGCAGAGATCGCACTTGACGGGAACTCCATCGTCCAGGTCGAAATGCATATGCCCGAAAGGGCAAGCCGGCTCGCAAAGGCCGCAACCGACGCACCTCTCTTCGTCTACCTCTACTGCGCCGGTGAGCTCGTTGCGAACCAGGGCTTCGGTCGGGCATACCTTGACGCACGCCGCCTCCACACACTGGAGGCAGGTCATCTGCATGTGCCGCTCGTCACCTACCTTGTAGATATTGATGCGAGAACGAGCAAACACGCCTTCGGTACCCTTGATCATCGAGCACGCCAGCTCACAGGTTCGGCAACCGGTGCAGTTTCTCGGAATGACTACGTATGTCTTTTGCATTCTATTGATATCCCCTTCCCTCAAGACCCGACCTTGTCGAAATGGGACGCGAGTTTCTTCTTCTTGCACGCGGAACAGGTGGTGTAGTAATCCGGCGCCAGATCGCGGTTCGCAATCGCGTAGTCGCGGTATTCCTCCGTCATCACGGGCTCGCCGCAAGCTTCGCAGGCCACCATCTCAAACGTCCTTCCCCAAATTGTACGTTTATTGTTTTCATCCGTTACCGGTATGCACACCGTAGGACATACCGCAGCGCAACTCGCACAACCTACACAGGCGGATGTAGCTTCATCATAGGGAGATCCGATGCCTCGTTTGTCGCCGCGCCCGTTGAAGGAAATCGCGTCTACCTTTACGACCTCGGCACAAACCCTGGCGCAAAGGCCGCACAGAATACAATCGCGCCGTTTTTCGGTTTGTGCAGTTTCTTCGCGCCTGAATCGTGAAACGTTTACGCCATACTCCCAGGCCAGTTCACGCACCGGCTCCGCGTCGGGGGCCTCCGCGAGGATGAGCTCGAGCACCATGGCCCGGTGCCTGGCGATCTGAGCGGAATCCGTAACCACCTCTATCCCGTCGAGCACCTCGTAATTGCAGCTGGTGGTCAGCTTCTTGCGACCGCCCTTGGCGATCTCCACCAGGCACACACGGCACGCGCCGTACGGGGTCACTGCCTGATGATGACACAGAGACGGTATCTCGAAACCGTAACGACGCGACACATCGATGACGCTCTCGCCCTCCTTCGCCTCAACCGTCACGCCGTTTATTGTGAATTTCACTGTCATGCCACCCTCCGCCTAGTATATCCGCACGGCGTCCACCTTACAGACGTCCATGCAGATTCCGCACTTGATGCACTTCTCGGTGTCTATCACGTGAAGCTGCTTCTTCTCGCCGGCAATGCAGTTCTCCGGACAGCGCTTGGCGCAGACCATGCATCCGTTGCAGTTATCAGTGATCTCGTAAGTGATCAGCTCCTTGCACACTCCCGCCGGGCAACGGTGCTCATTCACGTGCGCCATGTACTCGTCTCGGAAGTACTTCAGCGTCGAGAGCACCGGG
>SDBV01001794.1_pt1 | contig 32111 bp, 29 predicted proteins | sample 2277081 | NCBI WGS metagenome assembly SDBV01 (sample SAMN10402039, study PRJNA504765) | marine sediment metagenome | isolation source: marine sediment core GS10_PC15, 223 cmbsf | place: Arctic Ocean: Southern Knipovich Ridge | collected 2010 | reverse complement strand
CTTAGAAGGCAAGAAAGTTCGTCGCTTTCAGTACACTGCTATCGATGACGCTACACGAGTACGGGCACTGAGAATCTATCCGAAGCATAACCAGAAATGTGCCATGGACTTCATTGATTATGTTGTCGAAAAGTTCCCTTTCCGTATCCATACGATCCGGACGGACCGTGGCCATGAGTTCCAGGCGAAGTTCCATTGGCATGTCGAAGATAGAGGGATGCAGCATGTATATATCAAGCCACGATCTCCTCAGCTCAATGGTAAAGTTGAACGCTCGCACCGCACAGACAAGGATGAATTTTATCAATTATTAACGTATACTGATGATGTGGACTTGAACGACAAGCTGAAAGCATGGGAGCAGTTCTACAACTTCGACAGGCCCCATTCAGCTTTCGACGGAAAAACACCCTATGAAGAGTTGAGAAGGAGACTAAACCTAGTTAGCTAAATATCTCGCAGGGTATGGAGTATCACACTTACGATATTGAGGATTGATGCGACCGGGTCGGAGACCGTACAGTTTCACACTGTTTCCCGAAAGAGCCTCTTATCTACGAGCATCATCCTGACAACAAACAGAATAGAAGTGCTATTTAACTTGGGACTCCACTTTGTTTCCAAACTGCTCATTCCAGAGCTTCCCTACAGGAGAAGTAAACTCACCTATCCTAACGGCTACCGCGGCGATTGCGAAGCCCAGCAGCCATCCGAAAAATACGATTATCTTGCGCTTCGGATAGGATCTATAGATCGGCACGGACGCACGGTCGAGGACGTTCATCACCTGTTGGTCGCCGATTTCCTCGATCTTTACAAGTTCGAACTGCTTGGTGAGTTCGACATATATGGTGTTGTTTATCTCGAGCTCACGCCTGAGTCTGCCCTCGGAGATCATCAGGCTCGGCGAGAGCTCCACCACCCTGTTCTTCTCCCTGAATTCGATAAGATCCTCTTCGACGCTGCTCAACACGGTTTGGACCTCAGAGATTCGCCGCTCGATCATTTTACGCTGGTTGCTCACCTCGGAATTCACGCGGAACTTGAGGTAGAGGTCCAGTTTATCGATAATTTCATTTGCCACTGACGCGGTGAATTCCGCCTCTCCGTAGGTGAAGGAGACGATAATAATTCCGGTGTCCCGGTCCTTCTTAACATCGATGGTGTTATTTAGAAAGCTGTAGACACCGTCGAGCGCCTCCGGCGTCGCCTCTTTGTCGCCGAGCAGGTAATCTTTATAAGTTGTATTTTTATATGGAGATGCAAGGACTTCCCCGAGCAGCGTTCTACTCTTGATAATGGCCGGGTAGAGGTTTGAAGTGGTCTCTCCCCGCGGCATATTGATCCCGGCGAAGGACCCCAATTGTGTCAGAAGGCCACTGCTGGTGCTGCTTCCCGAGGGTAGGATTGTCGCCGAGGCCTTGTACTGTTCGGGAAGCAGCAGCGAGACCACTGCGCTGATTACCGTCACCGCGACCCAGATTGCGAGGAAGAGGACCCTTTTCTCCCATGCTGTTTTCAACCATTTGAATACAACCGGTCCCAAGGGGCGAAGATCGATCTCCTTGAGCAGGGTCTCCCGATCTCTGCTTCTCTCTTGATTGTTGGTGTTCATATTGACTTTCCAGTTGAGATCCTTGGCCGGGCGGCCGCAACAATGGCTCCGGCCGAACCGGGAAGGTGATCCGTACAGAGTTGAACTAAACCATCTGTCCGCATCCGGTTCATAACCGGTCCACTTGGGCCGATCCCTCCCCCTCGCCCTTCGACAGGCTTAAGAATAACCAATATGATGGTCGCTTGGCAAGTCCGTCCTATATGGCAGGGCGAAATCTCAGTGCAAGCGTGATCTTTATAGATGAATTGCTTTTTTATAGCGGTTCTCGAAAGTCGTTAGCGTTTGGCTGTTATCCACGCGAAGTCGGGGATCGAGAGAAGTTGACTTTTGGCACTGGCCAAAACCGACCAATCAGCAGAGACTTTTAAGAACCACTATATGGGATAACGGAAAGCACTTTTCACGAATTCTCAGGAGTGCCCGGTTTCCAACACATTCCGAGTTAACCTTGAATGAAAAAAAGACTTGTTCCACGATGAAAGTTTTGAGACTTAGCTATGAGTACTTGTGAACCACCGCACCTGAATCAAAGACTTGTTTTCAGCCTCATTACCTGTTACACTTGACGACTTATGAAGCCAGTTGGTGAAAAATTAAAGATGTCAGTCTATTCAGGGCAATCTTTCTCGGTTGGATATTCGAATCATTATATCACAAGATCTTTTTTAACAGTTACCTGTTCAGCCCATTTTGGAAAGAGATGAAAGCACTGTTCACCGCTACCCTTTGGAGCGCCCTGTCTTCCGTCTGTACGATTGCGGTAGGCCTGGTTCGTATTAAGATCCTGGCGATGCTTCTGGGACCTTACGGGATAGGCGTTCTTACCCAGTTGAACAGTTACTTCCGATTGTTGAACACCATTCCCAATGGTCTGACCATCGGAATAGTCAAATGCACGGCGCAGTACAACGCCGAAGATCATCGTGCACTGGGGAGACTTTTCAGCACCGTAAGGATGACACTTCTTGTTCTTGCTGTTTTCGTGACCGTCTTAAGCATCGTGTTTTCACACAAGCTTGCCGAGTATCTGCTTCAGGATGAATCTCTGTATCTCTATGTCATAATTGGAAGCCTGGGATTGCTGTTCACCTTCCTTGCCAGTGGTCAAAGGTCTTTTATCCAGGGGATGAAGGAGATACCACGGCTGGCGAAGATGAAGATTATTGCTTCTGTGCTGGGTATTATCCTGGTCATACCGCTGGTCTATTTCTGGAAGCTGAACGGGGCGATACTGCACTTATCCTTATTTGCCCTGATTACTTATGTAGTCGCACTTGTGATATGGAAAGGTATCAGGCGGCGAAGACTTACCGAGCTTCAGATCGGCGGATTCGACAGATCAGTCATCGGGCAGGTTGCGAAGTATGGACTTGTTACAGTAGTCACATTGGCGGCGATGAGTATGACCTACTTGATAGTTCGAATTTATATAGGTAACCGTCTGGGACTTGAGCAGGTAGGGGTGTTTCACGCGGCTTTCGGAATATCGGCACGTTATCTTCCGATCATACTGGGCTCCGTCTCCATATACCTTCTCCCTCACCTGAGCGGAATCAAGGATCACGCGATAATATCACGAGAGATGAACGATTCGTTGCGCCTTTTTCTGATCCTCCTGACGCCGATGATTGTCGTACTGCTCGGGCTGCGTGAAGTCGTTATTCTGGTGCTGTTTACACCCGAGTTTTTACCAGCCGCCGAACTTCTAAGATATCAACTGGCCGGTGATTTCTTCAAGGGCATAGGCTACGCTTTCGGGGCTCCACTGATTCCGATGGGTAGGTTGAAAGCGTTTCTGGCGTTTGACCTCTCATGGGATATACTTTTCCTCGCGCTGTCGTTGACATTGATTCCGGTTATTGGACTGAAAGGGGTTCCTGTCGCTTATGCAACCGCCAGGGGGGTATTTGTAGCCATCGCATACATCTATCAGAGAAAAACAATGGGATTTCGTCTCACCCGCGCGAACGTACGTCTGCTGATAGTCTCCTCGTGTGCAGTATTGGTTGTCATACTGGCGCCTGTGGGGTTGGTTACTTATGTGGGACTTCCTCTGCTATTGGCTCTCTGGGCTGTGATTTCAATCAAGCGCAGCGAGGTCCGACAGGTTTATCTTTTGCTGGCTTCCCGCTTCAAGAACCGGTGATATTAACAGGAGCTGTTTTCATGCCCAAGGTAAGTGTAATCCAATCCTGCTATAACCATGAGAAGTACATTGCGGAAGCGCTGAAGGATTGCCAGCTACCCTTCGATAGGATAACTGCGAACGCAAACCCGGTACACCATATAACCGGCCTGGAAATCGAGAAATGAATCGACATTTCATTGATGACTGCAAATTGATCGAGCTGCCGAAAATAACCGACACCCGGGGTAATTTGACTTCTATCGAATCCGAAAACCATATTGTCTTTTAATATTAGACGAGGTATACAATATACCTGCAGCACAGGTCCGTGGAGGGCACGCACATAGAAACCGGCATCAGGTTATCATCGCAGCAAATGGCCGTTTTGAAGTGATCCTGGACAACGTTAGGTCCAGAAAGAACTTATTGCTGAATAAGCCTTTCATGGGGTTGTACATTCGCCTGTGGACCTGAAGGGAGAAGGCCAATTTTTCTCCGGGTCGTTATCTCTGATATCAGTATCTGAATACTAAGATGAAGATGATTATATCAGGGACCATGAGAACTTCAGGAGACTCGTAATAAAAAGTGAGAAAAAAAATAAAATAAATCGTTGTCCGATAATCAAAAGAGATTATAAGCATGTCCCGACAGGGTAAGACACAGGAAAGAATGTATGAGAACATCAAGAACTTTTGGAGTTCAGAGGCCGCCGAGTGGGGTGAGACACCACAGGTAACCATTCGGGACTATTTTTTTAGAAACCACGAACTGCACACCCTGCTGACCGTAATTCCGAAGTGCAAACGTCTTCTCGACATCGGGTGTGGCACCGGTTTCGGGACCCTGACTTTCGCACCACGGACGGAATATGCTCTCGGCATTGATTACGACGAAACGATGATCGAGTGGGCACAACGGGCAAAAGATGATCGTGACTATCGCGAAAGTCAAAGCAGGAATTTGAAGATGCTCTACCATATGGGTAGCGAAGAGTATCCGAACGTCCAGTTCTCCGTTGGTGACATTCTCGACCTGCGATTGGGGAAAAACAGTTTTGACGTGATTACAGGACAGAGAATTCTTATCAATATCCCTACGGAAAGAGAACAATTCCAGGCCCTTGAAAACCTGAGGCGCTATGCTCACAATGAATCGTGGTTGATACTGGTCGAAGCTACTCTCCAAGGACATGAGCGGACAGACAGATACCGCCAAGGATTCGACCTGCCCCCGCTAGAAAAGTACTGGCACAATAACTACATTGATGAATCACACTATGACAGATGGAGCGACCACGGCTGGAAGGTTGTCAATACCCTGTGTTTTGAGACCTACATGCTGCTGAGTAAGGTATTGTATCCAGCTGCCGTCGGACAAGAGAACTGCGAGTTTCTCTCTGGTGCGAATGAGGCCGCCTCTGAGATGGCAAGTATCTTCAGGACCAAGGCTTCCGTTGAGGAAATTGGTATAAACGAGATGTTGAGAATGTACACCGACCGAATCTTCGGCTATGATGAATCCGAGGGAAAACAGATCAGACAGTTCTTTTCGAATATTAAGACCGATCTTCCTGACTGGATTCATCTAGGACACCAGCAGATGATCATTGCTCGGGCATCATAATGCAACTTTGACCTAACCTATGGCTAATATTTTTTTGGCTGTGGTCATAGGGGTGGCGGTGGCTGTTCCCATCGGTCTGGAATACTATATGGCAGTAGCTCTCGCTTGGAGGATGGGTTATGGTTTCAATCAAGAAATCCAAAGTGAATGAATTCCATCTGTTACTAACTTCGCGACTGAAGAAGTCCGACTAACTGTTCAGAGATTGCTCTATGCCCAAAGTAAGCGTCATTCAAACCTGTTATAATCACGAGAAATATATCGGCGAAGCCCTGGATTCCATTCTGGCGCAGACCTACCAGGACTTCGAAGTTATCGTAGTCAACGATGGTTCAGCTGACAGGTCAGGTGAAATTATCGAGAGTTGTTCGCAGCAACATCCTAGTAAAGTGATCTACATTGAACAGATCAATCAAGGCCCGGAAGGAGCTATGAATTCCGGGCTGTCAAGGGCTTCTGGAGAATATCTGGCATTAATAGCCGGGGATGATACCTGGTTTCCTACCAAGCTCGAAAAGCAGGTTCAACTTCTGGACAGGGATAAGGAAAAGCGAATCGGTCTGGTTTATACCTATGGCAATCAGCCAAACGAAGACCCGACACGGACACGTCTGCCGGTACGTGCGCTGGGCATCAGGGGACAGGTTTTCAAGAGGCTGTTCCAGAGTGTCTGGTTCATCGCCTCATCAATAATGATCCCCCGGTTTGTATTCGATGATGTTGGTCTTTTCAACCGGAAATATACGTTCTGCGGCGACTACGAGCTAATGCTACGGATTGCTGCTGCCTCATATGAGTTCGATTACGTGCCGGAGCTTTTGGTGAACCGCAGGATTCACCCCGATAATCTGAGTCGACATCAGCTGGAATCGTACGTGAATACCCGCGAGATGATCCTGAATATCACATCAAGATACAAGAACTTGGTCGAGTTGTATAACATTGACGTGGACTTTAGACTTGCCAAGCATGATCAGGAGCTGGTACGACACTATTTTATTCAAGGTGATTTGCTCAAGGTTCGTCAAATTCTCATCCCGATTATCCGGAAATATCCACGCCTGGCCCTGCGACCGCTAAGGAATCTGGCCTACCTTGGCATGTCCTTCCTGCCAAAAGCTTGGGTGCGCCAACTCGGGAAGGCAAGTTTCTTAAGCGACCTGTTTCTGGCAAAATAAACAGAACAATTCCGAATCAAGGAGAAGATCGGTTGTACTTTGCTCATTCCGCCCAACAGTAGGAAGAGGAATAATCAAGCAGATTCTTTATAGCGTGCTGATGCACTACTTTTTCAAGCTGAGGCGGGAGAAGGCGATGCCGACTATGGGCGAGTCCCTGTTGTATGCGATATACCCGAGTATCGGGAACGGATTCGCCGGCATAAGAATGGGCTTTTCTTACACCTGAAGATGAGACGGCGCTGGCGGAGGCAGTTGTTAAGGTGTTGGAACGTCTTCACCCGATGGAACCTTACCGCTCGTATTTTCCACAGGCCGGGCCGTTTGCAGGCCGAAGCTGGTACAGATGCGCGGCCTCCTCACACAGTATGACTGAACAGCGAAAAGGCGGATCACTGTGGATGTAACCAATTGTAAGATTATAGAATTACCGAAGATACTTGACGAACGCGGCAACCTGACTTTCGTTGAGGGCGAGCGGCATATACCATTTGAAATCCGTCGTGCATTCTGGATCTACGATGTCCCCGGCGGCGAGAAACGAGGAGGACATGCCTACCGGCGGTTGCAGGAATTCGTGATTTCGCTTTCCGGAAGTTTCGATGTCATCGTCGATGACGGTCGTGATCGCAAGACCTTTTCACTGAACCGCTCATACTACGGATTGTACATTCCCGCCATGATATGGCGGCACATGGAGAATTTCTCGACAAACGGCGTCAGCCTTGTCCTGGCGTCTCTGCCGTATTCAGAAGAGGATTACATCCGGGATTATGAACTCTATACCAAGACATGTCGCACAGCAATCCAGGACGACAATTGACGATTGCTTTCTGCTGGATCTGCCGAAGATACCGAGACCGGTAGGCGGTATCACTCCAGTCGAGAACGACAGCATCATTCCCTTCGACATCGCGAGGGTCTACTACCTGTATGATGTCCCCGGCGGAGAAACCCGTGGTGGACACGCACACCTCGAATTGCAGCAGTTGATAGTCGGGGTCATGGGAAGCATAGATGTGGTTCTGGACGACGGTAACAATCGTAAGACCATAACCCTGAACAGGGCCTACAACGGGCTGTATATTCCCCGGATGATATGGAGGGAGTTGGTCAACTTCTCCTCGGGCGGAATCTGCCTGGTGCTCGCATCAATGCGGTTTGATGAGAGCGACTACATCCGGGATTACGACAAGTTTGTTGCGAAGAAGCGATCATGAAAGTTCCGTTCCTTGACGTCCTTGCGGCATACCGCGAGCTTCAGCCCGGTCTGGACAAGGCCTACCGGCAAGTCATGGAATCCGGCCGGTATATTCTCGGGGAGGAGGTTGAAGCCTTCGAAAGTGAATTCGCCGATTTCTGCGGTGCAAAACACTGCATCGGCGTCGGCAACGGTCTTGAGGCTCTGCATCTCATACTGCGCGCCCTGGAAATCGGCGATGGCGATGAGGTCATCGTCCCCGGGAACACCTACATAGCGACCTGGCTGGCGGTGTCCTACGCCGGGGCGACCCCGGTGCCGATAGAGCCCGATCCAGGGACCTGCAATCTCGATCCGGTCCGCTTTCAGGAAGCGATCACCGGGAAAACACGGGCTGTCATCCCCGTCCATCTCTACGGGCAACCGGCCGATATGGATACGATCCTGGAGGTGGCACGAAAGCGGAACCTGGCGGTGCTCGAGGACGCGGCCCAGGCTCAGGGCGCCCTGTACAGGGGACGAAGAACGGGCGGCCTCGGCGATGCCGCCGGATTCAGCTTCTATCCCGGCAAGAACCTGGGGGCCTTCGGCGATGCGGGTGCTGTGGTTATCAACAACGACGAGATCGCCGACAAAGTCCGCATGCTGAGAAATTACGGCACGAGGACTAAATATGAGAACGAGGTGAAAGGCTTCAACTCCCGCCTGGACCCTCTGCAGGCGGCGTTTCTGAGGGTAAGGCTGAGCCATCTCGACGAATGGAACCAGCGGAGAAGGGCTGTCGCTGAACGCTATCTTGATCAACTGGCCGATATCCCGGAGTTGATACTCCCACAGGTCCCTGAATGGGCGAAACCGGTCTGGCATCTTTTCGTCGTCCGTCACCCGGAGCGCGGAAAGCTGCGACGATACCTTGAGCAGGCTGGAATCGGCACATTGATCCACTACCCCATTCCGCCACATCTTTCCGGCGCTTATTCCGACTTGCGAAGCAGGATCGGAGAACTTCCGGTCACTGAGCGGATCGCTGACACGGTACTCAGTCTTCCAATTGGTCCCCATCTTGACGGCGAGATGGTGGAGTCGGTAATAGATGCGTTGGGAAAGTTTGCAAAATCCCCTGGTGCCGCCTGAAGAAAAGCCGCTGGTTGGGACCATGACCCTGCGTAATGGGATTCGCATTGACCTGGGAGGCGGGTTTTGAACACTGTCGATTCGGGCGAAAATCAAGCGGTTGGGCGCCGGAACGTCCTTGAATCGCACCTTGGGCAAATCCTGGAGAGATGCCGTACGCGAATTGAATCGCTTGAGGCGTTGATCCTCTATGGCGGCTACGGGCGTGATGAGGGCGGCTGGATTCATGAAAACTACGGTTGGCGACCATACAACGACTACGATGTCGTTGCGGTGGTGGGCGATCCCGTGGAAACGGCAGCAGTGGAGCAGATGCGCAAGGAGCTGGCAGCCGAGATCGGCATCCATTGGGTCGACATCACGCAGATGACTCGCCGGAAACTGGCCGGACTGAAGCCCACCATTCTCAACTACGACCTCAAGTACGCCAGCAGGGTTTTTTACGGCGACCCGGCGATCCTCGATCTCATCCCTGAAATGGAGGCGTCACAACTTCCACTGAAAGAGGCGTTTGTCCTTTTCAAAACACGACTCTGGACCTTTCTCGGATCGCTGGATAAAGATGGGCTTTCAAAGAGGCTTACCGGCGAGGCCTCGAGGTTCTTCCGCAACCAGATGTCCAAGGCGCTCCTCGCTGCGGTGGATGTACTCCTGCTCACCGAGAGATCATACCATCCCAGTTATCGCAAGCGTGTGGAGACTGTCGGCGTAATTTATCAGCTTCCCAATGAAACCGTGCGCCTTCTAAAATGGGCGCTGGAGGAGAAGCTTCGTCCCAGGGGGGCGGAGATGAGCGCGGGCGAGGCCGCGACCCTCTATGACAGCGTTCATAACATTTTCCTGGAAAAGATGCTCCATGCGCTTTCCGGGTACTTCCGGAAGAGACTGTCCACGGTCGATGATATCGCCCGGGCATACAAGGGGCATTGGGAGACGGTTGTCAGAAGAATAGCATATCCGATCATCAGGCGTAGCGGGCGATTTGAGCGAATATTCAGGGTGACTCTCGCCCAGATGTACGTTTTCGGCGCGTACCGTCCCGAGCGCGACATTGACGACCGTATGCTGGCAAAAACTTGTAACTTATTGAGAAAACTCGACCCGAGTCTGGGTCAGGAGACGAGCTGGAACCAGGCGCGACTCGCCGCCGCACGATTGAGATTGGAGGCATAGTGGCGACGGTTTTCTTTCTGCTTGACGCCTTCCGATGGGATTACCTTGACGCGCGGACAACACCGTTTCTCCATTCTTGCGCGGCAGGGGGACATCATTATCAACGGGTCGTTCCCGGGTTCGGGTTCTGCGAAAGGGCCGAAATACTAACCGGAAAAAAACCGGCCGAGACCGGGTATTTCACCGCGATCGGATATGCACCGGAGATGAGCCCCTACAGGTCATTGCAAACCGCGTTGCGCGTGCTGGACCTGGCTGAGCGTCTGATTCCCATTCGACAGGCCAGCCGGCTGCTTCGCAGGCTAGTAAGGCGGATGGCCGCGAAACAGCCTCACCGGATGAATCCATACCGTATCCCGCTTGATATCCTGCATTGCTTCACCCTGACGGAGGACTACTACGATCATCGTGATCCGGGGGCCTTCGATGTTCCCACTCTGTTCCGCCTGCTGGAGCAGCGCGGCGAATCTTACTTCTATGATTCCTATACATCGCTGAATTTCCCACGATCCTCCTCTGACGGCGAGCGCCTGGCCATGGTGCTTGACGCCGCGAAGGACAGGCACTCACTTTACATGATCTACAATTCCACCCCTGACCATTTCGGCCACCTGTACGGTGCCGGAGCTCCCGAGACCGTGGCGGCGCTTCGGCGGATGGACGGCGAGCTCGAGAAATTCTTGGGCGAGTTCGAGCGGCACAGACCGGGATCAAGCTATGTCTTCCTCGGGGATCATGGGATGGTCGAAGTGGAGAAGCGTCTTGATGTCGGTGCAATCGTTCGCAAAGCCGCTCGCAGCGCCGGCCTTCGGATTCGCAGGGACTACCTCTATTTTCTCGATTCCACCTTGTGCCGTTTGTGGTTTCTCAATGAACGGGCGTTGCGCCGGCTTAGCGGGCGATTGTTGGAGAGCGAAACCCTACGGTCGAACGGCATGTTCATCGATGAAGCGGTGGCCCGAAGGGAGTCGATCCCGTTCGGCGACAGGCGGTACGGCGACCTGATATGGTGGGCCGCGCCGGGCATATTAGTCTCACCTGATTTCTTTCACCGTCGGGGTGAACTCGTAAGAGGCATGCACGGGTACGATCCTCGTCACCAGTCCAGCCGGGGGACCTGCATCGTCTACGGGGAGCGTCACAAACCGGCTGTGACCCCCGAGATCAAACTCACCGGGATATACGGAATTCTGCAGGATTGTCTCTTCCCGGGCAGTGTGAACATGTGATATATTTTCATATATTTCAGATTAATATTTTTTCATAAGTCACGCCGGTCGATGAACTGAGGCCGGTTCAAAGGATGGGGTTATGAAAAACACCGTAATCGGTGTAGCCGGCGGCACCGGGTCCGGGAAAACTACGGTTGCGCTTCGGGTGATGGATGCGGTCGGCGTGGACAATGTCGCCTATCTCCAGCACGATTCCTATTACCGGGACCACAGCCACCTCACAACGGCTGAGCGCGAAAAGGTCAACTATGATCACCCGGATGAGCTGGAGACGGTCCTATTGATTGAACAAATAAAAGCTTTGATGGCGAGTGAACCTGTGGAGGTCCCGGTTTATGATTTTGCGACCCATACGCGCAGGAATGAAACTGTTGTGATGAACCCGCAGCCGATCATCCTGATAGAGGGGATGCTGATTCTTGCGGACAAGAGCCTGCGTAACCTGATGGATATCAAGGTGTTTGTCGGGACCGACGCCGACATCCGATTCATACGTCGCCTGAAGCGGGACATCCAGGAGCGCGGCCGCACGATGGAATCGATAATCGTGCAATACGAGGAGTCGGTCAGACCGATGCACTCCGAGTTCGTCGAACCAAGCAAACAGTACGCGGATATCATCATACCCGAGGGGGGTCTGAACGAGGTCGGCGTGGACATGTTCATCACCAAAGTCCGTTCCCTCCTGTCATCAAACATGAAGTAGGATCCAGCCCTGAAGTGTTTTTAATTGCGGTTAGCGCAAGTAATCCGGATAAGGGAAGAGCTGGAGCGCACCGTTCAAGGGGTGGAAATGATCTAACTTGCAGCTTATAATCCGCTGCAATACTGGCAGGTTCCATATCGGGCCGACGTCGCCCCTGCAACATGAATATTCAACGGAGAGCTACCGTTATCAAATCGAGGGATATATGAAGGCTGTAATTCTGGCTGGCGGACATGGAATACGCCTGGCTGAAGAGACTGTTATCAAGCCGAAGCCGATGGTCGAGATCGGGGGATATCCGATCCTTTGGCATATCATGAAACTCTATGCCCATTTCGGCTTCAAGGATTTCATCATTGCCCTGGGGTACAAGGGTGAGGTGATCAAGGATTATTTTCTCAACTACCATCCGGCGAATTCCGAGATAACGGTCGAACTGGGCAAGGGACTGGTGGAATATCATTCTTCCCACGACGAAGACTGGACCGTGCATCTTATGGACACCGGGCTGAATACACTCACCGGAGGTCGGCTGCGTAGGATGGAAAATCACCTGCGCAAGGCGGGAACTTTCCTGACCACTTACGGGGACGGCATCTGCGATGTCAACATCGGTGAGGTCCTTGAATTTCACAAGCGCCATGGCAAACTGGCGACAATAACCGCGGTCAGACCTCCGGCGAGATTCGGGACCATGAAATTCAACGGGGATCAGGTCATCAACTTCAAGGAGAAATACCAGACGGGCGAGGGTTGGATAAACGGCGGTTTCTTCGTTTTCGAACCCGGCATATTCGACTACCTCGAGGGGGATGATACGATTCTCGAGAGAAAACCCCTTGAACAACTGGCGGCTGATGGACAGTTGATGGCTTACAAGCACGAAGGATTCTGGAGGTGTATGGATACCCTCAGGGACAAGCTGCATCTTCAGGAGATGTGGGATAACGGATCGCAACCCTGGAGGATCTGGGATTGAGTGGTCTTGATATCTTTCGCGGCAGCAGGGTGTTGATCACCGGGCACACCGGTTTCAAGGGCTCCTGGCTCGCGGTCTGGCTGCACCAGCTGGGGGCCGAAGTCAGCGGTATCGCTCTGCCACCGGAGAGACAGCGGGACCATTTTGTGCTCCTCGACCTGCAGGACCGCATCGAACACCACATTTGCGATATACGCGACAACGAGCGGTTGAGCGAGCTGGTCGGTGAAGTTCAGCCGGAGTTCGTCTTTCACCTCGCCGCGCAACCGCTTGTCCGCAGATCGTATCGCGAGCCGGTCCTGACTTTTGAAACCAACCTGATCGGCTCGGTCAATGTCTGGGAGGCGGTTTGCAAAGTTGAATCGGTCAGGGTGCTGATAAACGTCACCTCGGACAAATGCTACCGTAACCGGGAGTGGCAGTGGGGCTACCGCGAGAATGACGAACTGGGCGGACATGACCCCTACAGCGCATCGAAAGCCTGTGCGGAAATCGCGTTCGGTGCCTACCAGGAATCCTTCTTTCAACAACGGCCCGACCTGGCCGCAGCCAGCGTGCGTGCCGGAAATGTAATCGGGGGAGGAGATTGGGCCGAAGACAGGATAATTCCTGACTGCATCCGGGCCTTCGAGGCCGGCAAGGCGGTCATGGTTCGCAATCCAAAAGCGACCCGTCCATGGCAGCATGTGCTTGAACCGCTCGGGGGATACCTGCTCCTTGCAAGTCGTCTTCGTGACAATGGAGATGTGTTTTCAGGCGCCTGGAATTTCGGCCCGGGTAGAGAGGCCAACAGGACAGTTCATGAACTGGTCGAAACCGCAGCCGCCGAATGGGGAAACGGCCGATTGGAAGTTGCCGAAACAGGCGGAGAGGAGATGCATGAGGCGTCTTTCCTCCAGCTCAATTGCGACAAGGCCGCCGGCAAACTCGGATGGCGGTCCGTATGGGGTTTTGAGGAATCGGTCAGCCATACCCTTGCTTGGTACCGCCGCACGCACGACGGAGATGATGCCTGGGAGCTGACTACCGGTCAGATAGCGAAATATTCACAGGCCGCCGTCCACATTTTCGGAGGAGCCGATGATTGACGGGGTAACCATAACGTCGTTGAAGCAGTTCCATGACGAACGCGGCAAGGTGATGCGCATGTTGCGGGCGACCGACCCGCATTTTGTCAAGTTCGGTGAGATATATTTTTCCTGTATACATCCGGGGGCGATCAAGGGCTGGCACATTCACAAGCGGATGATTCTCAACTATGCGGTTCCCTTCGGCAAGATCAAGTTTGTTCTCTACGACGACCGCGAGGCGAGTCCAACTCGCGGGGAACTTCAGGAATTGTTCCTCGGGGCGGAAAACTACTCTCTGGTGACCGTCCCACCCCTCGTCTGGAACGGCTTCAAGGGGTTGGGCACCGAGACATCAATCGTCGCCAACGCGGCATCGATTCCTCACGACCCTGAGGAGATAGAACGGCTGGACCCCTTCGACCCCTCCATACCCTATAACTGGGACATAGTTCACGGGTGAAAGCGCTATGGCTGATCGCGATGTAATGGTAGTCACCGGCACCAGCAGCTTTATCGGCGTGCACCTGGCCATCCATTTCGCCGGTATCGGGTATACGGTGGTCGGGACATACGCTGACGAGCATGAAAAAGAGGATGAACTTCGCCGGGCGAGGCTGGAAGCCGCTGCATCGGCGGGAGCGAAAATAGAACCGCTCGACTTCACAGATCGGGATGCGACCGAGACTTTCATTAGCGGGTTCCGTCCGGACTACTGGATACACCATGCCGGTTGGGCGGTTGCATACGGAAGCAAGGACTACGACCTCGAACGTGCCAACGCGGTAAATGTTTCGCCGCTGGGAAGAATTTATTCTTCGCTTTCCGCTGTCGGGTGCAGGGGTGTAATTGTCACCGGGACATCGGCCGAATACAGCGACAGCGTCGAGGCCTGCAGGGAGAGCGATTGCTGCCTTCCCTCGATGCCCTATGGTCTTTCCAAACACGCGGAAACCATTCGTGCCGGACAGCTCGCGATTGACTACCGGCTGCCGACACGGGTTGCGAGGGTGTTTATCCCCTATGGCGCATACGACGCGCCCGGGAAACTGCTGTCCACCGTCATATCATCACTTCGGGAGGGCAAACCGGTCGATCTTTCGCCCTGCGAACAGAAACGAGATTTCATCTCCGTTGACGACCTCGTCGAGGGATATGCCGCTCTGGTCCGCGATCTGGAACGCGATGAGTTTTTCGACATATTTAACTTGTGCAGTGGCGAAGCCGTGACTCTGAAGGAGCTGTTACTGAAGATCGCGGAAACGATCGGTGCGGACAGCAGCCTCCTGCGTTTTGGGGCGATAGAGATGAGGCCCGGCGAACCGCCTGTTTCCTACGGTTCACGGGATAAGGCGGGGAAGATACTGGGTTGGCACCCGCGTCCGCTTGAAGAGGGATTGAGAACCCATCTTATCTGAAAAGCGCTTGCCGGGTCTGATAATAAGGTATCGAAATGGCAAATGTCGGCGACAGCGGAAAAATCAAGGTGTCGGTAATAGTATGTGCTTTCAACGAGGAGAAGCGCATTTCCGATTGTCTTGAGAGTGTGGTTAATCAGGACTATGATTCCGAGCGGTACGAAATAATCGTGATGGACAACGAGTCAACCGACCGCACGCCGGAGATCGCCCGCCACTGGATCGCCGCTGCCGGGGGCAGGCCGCTGATGCGCTATTTCCGGATCAAACACGTCGGTCTTTCAACGTCGCGGAACACCGGTATTCACCATTCGCGCGGCGGGATAATCGCTTTCATAGATGGCGATGCAAAGGCTGACTCGTCGTGGCTGGGAAATCTTATCAAGCCTTTTAAAGCCGACCCGGGGGTAGCGGTGGTCGCCGGACGGATTGAAAACCTAAATGAGGATTCGACTTTTGCGAGATTCATCCACAAGGCTCATTTCCGCGCGATGGTGGTCTCAAGCAAGTCGAAAGTCATCGGGGCCAATATGGCTTTCCGGCGGGAAGTTTTCGAGGAAACAGGCGGATTTTTCGACTACTTCGTAAGCCGTGGGGATGAAACCAGCGTGAGGCGGTACTATTTCCAGAAACACCCGGAAAGGTCGGAGGGCTATGCCCCGGATGCGGTTGTATACAATGAACATGTCGAATCGCTGAAACAGTGGCTGTCGCAGCGATACTCCGAGGGCAGGATGTCCGCCATCATCCAGTATAACATTTTGCGGGCAGACAGCCGTAGGGCGATAATGGCAAAAACAGCGGTTAATTCATTGAGTGTCATTTCTTTGCCAGGGATTATCCTTAATGTTGTTTTCAGGGGAAGGCGTTTATTCACGTTTCTTTGGGGGGCAGGATTAGCGCGCTATACTTCTCGATATGCTTATTTTCGCGAAGCTTATTCCGAAGTGCTTCAGAACTTTGGGATTTTCAAGGCATTCCTGGGCCCCGGTACAGTTCTGCTGGGTCTTGTTTTTCGTGATATGGGGCGGGTCGTTGAGAGTATTCATTGGCTTGCCGGCCGGAGAATTGACTTAGGTCATTCCATGGGTGAGATCATAGATTCTGTGCCACGGTAAGAGGCGCCTATTAAAGTTACGTTTTGGCTCCTTAGTTACTTGTTATTGCGATAAATAAAGAGATTATCCTGATTTGATCCTTCTATATCGTTTTGTTTTGGTAATATTCGATCATCAGGATAATACAAAGGAGTATGAATTCAATGGCATCATCAAAAGGCATCATTCCAAGATTACGTTCCAGCTTATATCACCATGGAATTAGTAGAACATCCAGGAAGATATTTAACCGGCTGTTTAACCCAATAAGTGAAGTGTACAGGTATGTTAGTTATTTAATGGAAAAAGAAAATTATGCGCAAAACATCATCTTTATTGCTGCATTTTCAAAGAGTGGTTCCACATGGCTCGAAAATATGTTCTGTGCACTTAAAGGATTCTCGGCATATGTTCCCGTACATTGGGCACGTCGCCGGCGCCATATTCCAAAGGATTGGAAGGAAGCCCGCAAAACAAATGATTTGCATCCGGAAATTTTCAACAGATTCAAGCGAAGGCTCGCCGTAATCAAGGGCCATACATGGGGCACTCCCGGAAATGTGAAGGTTCTGAAGCAGGTTGGGCTCAAGCACCTGATCATGGTCAGGGACCCGCGGGATCAATTGATTTCAGAGTACTGGTACGTCCGGAACAACCCGATCCATTGGGAGCATCAGATCGCACTCGGCAAATCCCTGACTGAATACATCACATATAAGCTCGAAACGGGGTTGTTCGCAGAGGCCCACCTTGATTGGATCAAATCCTGGCTGGAAAACCGTGATGCTGATACTTCCCTGATGATAAGATACGAAGATCTGCTGGAGAACACCTATGATGTTCTGCAGAAGGTGTTCGGCTTCCTGACCTTTGATATTGCTGACAGCGAGGTAAAAAGGATTATCACGGATCATAGTTTTAAGAGAAAAGCCGCACGGAAACGCGGCAGTGAGAACATTCAGAAATTCGTGCGCAAAGGGGTAGCCGGGGAGTGGAAGGAAGTCTATACTCCCGATCAAAAAGAGCGGATTGCTGCGGCCGGAGAAGATGTGATCCTTCGTCTCGGATATGAAGCGACTGTTTGATATTTTGCCGATCTATCAGGGCTGAGTTCCAAGTTCGATAGTCTCGGCTACTCGTGTGAGAGCTAAGTAGTTAGAACGATAATGGAGGGCTACCGGGATTTGAAAAGGTTCACCCTTTACTTTTTGCTGATCTGGCCCTTCATCTGGGACAATGCGACCCAGGCCTATCACAACGCCCAGATAATTCAGATCAGCAAAACCTATCTCCAATTACTGGAAACAGGGACCATAAGCTTCCTTGTCTTATATATACTCCTCTGCAAAAAGCCCGGAAAAATGGACCTGAAATTCATCCTGCCGCCGGCCGGTATTGCCCTGGTCGGGTTTATCTCGGGCATCATGAATGGTTCTTATATCACCGGTTACATACAGGTTACATATCTCCTTCTGCGGCCCTTTCTGGTTTTCTTTATTCTTGCGAATCTTGGGCTGGAGCGAAATGATCTTGTGAAGGGATTCAGATTCTATCTGGTTGTTGCGGTTCTTAACGCTGTAATCTGCATCGGTCAGTTTGCCCTCTTCGGGGTTGATGCCGACCACGCCGCAGGCCTTCTCTACCATGCCCACTCGCTGTCGAACGTGATGGCGGTATGCATATTTTTCACTGTGAGCTATGCCGTAGTCAGGAAAAGGCGAAAGGTGCTTCTGCTCATTCTCCTTTTTTTTCCACCGATAATCATCGGTGCACACCAGAAAACATTAGTGTTACTGATGCCGGTCCTACTTGTTCTTTACCTGATAATGGGTCGCGGAAACCTGTTGCATTATATCAGGTTGGCTTTCGCTTTTCTGGCCTTTTTTGCGCTTGGATACTATGCAATAGCCACCTATTCCCCCTCTACTGTTCAATTATCCAGAATCGCTATTGAAAATATTGATCGTTTAGGGGCTATCAGGGCTTACAAAACACTCTTTTCAGTCTTTGACGAGATACCCGAATCAGTACCCTTTGGATTGGGACCGGGCAACTATGGAAGCATTTATAATATATTGGGTACGGGTGCGGAAAACCGCAAGAAAAAGGAATATGCCCGGGAAATATATTATGGCAGTACTATGGTTGCGACGCCTGGGAAAAGACCATCAATCTGGGCTCCGCGTCCTAACCTATATCTGGCGGTGCTGTCGGAATACGGCCTGACGGGCATTCTCCTGTTTCTGTGGGTTCTCTATCAGATCCTGCGAATGTTATTCAGATTCTACCATTCACGGCTCTTGGACATCGAACTTAAATGGCTGTCTCTTGGTACTTTCCTTGGATTGATTTACATACTCATGTTGGGTGGCATATATATTTTGAGCGGGTACAATTCGCAGGCGAACATGTTTCCGCTGATTGTGATGGCTGCGCTCTTATATTCAACGGTAAGGGCCGAATTCAGCCGCAAGCTCCCCGTGGAAAATGGCGTTGAGCTCACTGACAGTGAATGATCAAGATGGGACCATGTTCATCCAGAGGGATTAGCAACAGCAAAATTCGCAAGAAAAAATCACGATTCAGGGCAAATCGCACAGTGGTCGTTAAAGATGTTAACAAGGTGCATGCACGATGAGAAATTACTTTCGTTATCCAAAGCTGGCGCTGAACAAGCTTACATCCAGCTATAAAAACATTGTTGTGAGATATCCCAAGATTTTCAAGAATATCATCGTTGTCAATGAGTATCCAAGATCAGGCGGTAATTGGTTGTGCCGAATTCTATCCGATCTTCTAAATATTCCTTTCAAACCGCATAAATTTTTCCCTCCGAATTCGCATATTGTCCACGGGCATTTCTCCTACAACCCCGATATGAAAAATGTAATCCTTATGATCCGGGATGGCAGGGACATCATGGTCTCGTATTATTACTACTGTCTTGTTGTCAAAGATAATAAGGCCAATCTCAATGCGGTCATGCGCCACAGGAATAAGCTGAATTTCAATGATGTGCAAGATGTTAGTGGAAATCTGCCCAAGTTCATCGAATATGCTTTTTCATCGATAGATTTTCCGCCGTTCACGTGGAGAGAGTTCATGGAACAATGGATGGACAAGGGTTTTCCTGTTGTAAGATTTGAAGACCTGTTATCAAAGGCTCCTGAAGTTCTGGAAGATCTTTTAAAATCTACTTCTAACAAACCCAATGTTGATAACGATTTCATCAACATGGTTGTGGATAATCACTCGTTCAAGAAGGCGGTGGGCAGACAACCGGGGGACGAAAAGAAAAACAGTCATTTACGAAAAGGCATCGCCGGAGACTGGAAGACCAAGTTTAGCAGAGCGGCAAGAGAAATTTTCGATCATTACGCTGGCGATACACTGATTGAATTTGGTTACGAACCGGATCGTTCCTGGGTACATGCCGACCTCCAGCAGATATTGAGTCGAGGCTGAATTGGTAAAGCAGGAATCCGGAGCTGGGAACCTTAACGAGTATGAATTCCCATTCATGGACATCTTGGTGACCGAAGTCAAGGACCCACTCAAGAGTAATCGCCTGCCGAGAATCAACTGCTGCATGGCGATGGAACACAAGAGAATGATCGACCGGCTTAAGCATATGGCAGGGTATATTTTGTTCTATCGGCTTAAGTCCGGATTATATAGTGTTTCAAGGGTGTTGTGTTTCTCCACACAACACAGCTTGTAAGCAGGTTTCCGCAGTATACCAAAAAATCATAGTTGCTCAATAGTTAAGAGGGAGACATTTCTGATGATGAATCTATTGAATCCCAAGATCGTTATCCGTAAGCTTTTCGCCAGATACAAGAAGATTTTAATAAGCCATCCCACGATCTTTCAGAAGGTGATACTTGTCAATGAGTACCCGAGGTCAGGCGCTTCCTGGCTCAGCCGATTACTCTCCGACCTGTTGGGCATACCTTTTGACCCCCATCGGTTTATGCTGCCTAGTTCCTCCTTTGTTATTCATGGTCACTATCCATACTATCCCGATTCCAAAAACGTTATCGTTATGATCAGAGACGGGAGGGACATTATGGTCTCTTTTTATTACCACTCCCTGTTTATCAAAGAAAATGCACGCAACAGAGAAGCTGTCTTGAAACATCGAAAGAAATTGAATTTCGAGGACATAAATGATATTTTCAGGTACCTGCCAAGATTCATTGAATACACATTTACTGGCATGGATTTTCCACCCTTTACCTGGAAAAGCTTCATGGAGCAATGGTTAGGCAAGGGATTACCAACGGTTCGCTACGAAGACTTGTTAGTGAAGCCGCTGCCAGTATTGGATAACCTTCTAACATCGACCTTCGAGATGAGCGTTAAGCAGGAAACCATCAAGGATGTCTTGGATAGCCATTCATTTGAAAAGGAAACGATGAGAAAGCCCGGCCAGGAAAAGATTGGCAACCACCTCCGCAAGGGTATTTCCGGTGATTGGAAAACGAAGTTCAGGATGGAAGCGAGGCAGGTTTTCGACCATTATGCAGGAGACACGTTAATCGAACTTGGTTACGAACCGGATCGTTCCTGGGTACTTGCCGACCTCCAATAGATACGATTCTTATTAACGACCGGCTGCTGTCATTTCCCCATATCGAAGCCGTGTTGTTTTCGACGACTGGTCAATAAATTCAAAATGGTGATTCAACGGGGCTAACGAAGAGGGCCTGATATGCTCTTGGCAATAATGCTCGATGCGTTCACCCCGAAATACCTGGAATATGATTGCCCGTTTCTCCGGAATATCAGAGATAAGGGGGTATATGCCGAGACCGTGCCATCGTTCGGATTTGAGCCGGATGCGGCCTATATCGCCGGACTGTATCCGGAGGAGTGCGACGGGGGCATGCACTACCTGCGGGATGAGGCCGCCTCCCCGTTCGGCTGGACACGGGGTTGGACGCGCCCGCTCGCCGCGCTGCCGCCGGGGATTCAATCACCCATCCGGCGATTGATCCAGTTGGTGAACCTGCTGAAGGAGAAAGGCCCGGCCCGCAGGTTCTTTTCGCGTCCCGCGATGATCCCGCTTGACAAGTTACACCTGTTCGACATCGCCCATTCAAGGCTGATGTATCAGCCGGGCTTCACCCCGAGCCCGACCATTTTTGATCTGCTCAACGCTGAAGGGAAAAACTGTGAATATTTCGGCTATCCGCTGTGGCACGGCGGTGTCAAGCGGATGTACAGTCTCCTGAAAACCCGAAACTTGCGCGATCTGGATTTCGCATTTATTCTCCTTGGCGATCTCGACTTCGCCGGTCATACCTACGGCACAGAATCAGGGGAGACAATGGAGGCGCTGAGGTCTGTTGATGCCGGGTTGGAGAGAATATATCGACTCTTCGCCCGTCATCATCCCGAGCTTACTTTCGTCGTCTTCGGAGACCACGGCATGGTCGATGTACGCGGCACTGTTGATGTGGAATTGAGACTCAAGGGGTTGAGATCGCGCCCCTGGGAGGACTACACATACTTTCTCGACTCGACCTTCGCCCGGTTCTGGTTTCACAACGATGCAGCCCATGATGAGATCGAGTCGATGCTGGGGGATCTGCAAGGTGGCGCCATCGTCTCCGGGGAGGACAAGCATTCCTACCGTGCTTCATACCCTCATAACAGGTTCGGCGACCTGATTTTCTGGGCCGATGGCGGCAAGCTGATCCTGCCCAACTTCTTCCAGGGGAGGCGGGAAGTCAGGGGCATGCACGGCTACCGTCGCGAGGTGCGTGACAACCATTCCGTGGTGCTCATCCGCGATCCAAAAAGGGAGTCGCCGGTGGAGATCGAAGAGCCGGTGGATATGGTTCGTCTCTTCCCGACATTCCTCGAGCTGCTTGACCTTCCACTCGATCACGGGCACGGGATTATGCCGCTCACCGTAACCGGTGTCTGAAATGGCTGCGCGAGGAAAGAGATCGTTGTTGATCGCCACCGTCGTACCGGTGGCTCTGCTGATCTTTCTATTTTCTTCCTATTCAGGCGGGAGAACTGTAACCAACATCCTGTAATCTGAATCAACGGTATAACTCCGGCTATTCCTATTGCAGACCTGCCGCCGGGCGACGCATATTTCGTCCGTTTGAGATAAAGTGACCTGTAGCACGACCGTGGATCATCGCTTCAGGCTATATTGCAACTTCAAGAGTGATCATCTTGATGCCTGACCGTACGGCGGGGGCGATCGATTCAAGCACGGTGAATCGGAACGATCTGGACGGTCCGTTGACGTTGGAAAACCATATGCGGGAGGTTTGGAATCATGAGAATCGCCCTGCTCTGCGCCTTTCCCATCCACCCCTACCGGAAGCAGGTCAAGTTCCTGTATGACCGAAAATCCTCATCCCCGGTATGGAACTACAACCTCGCGCGAGCACTGGCGAGAATACCCGGCAACGAGGTCCATGTACTAACCAACGCACCGCTCCTCAGGACCAGAACCATCATCGATGAGGAGGTGCACATACATTTCGCCGCCCACCTGCCGAAGGTCAATTTCTGGGAGTACATCACCCTGCTGAGGTATACCAAGTATAATTTTCACAGACTCTTAAGAAAAATAAAACCCGACATCGTGCACGGCAGCGGGACCGACCATGAATTCGCCTATGCGGCGGTGACTTCGAGGTATCCGAGCGTGGTTACCATTCACCAGGTGATGCCACAACTGGTGGAAACGATGGGCTATTCTCCGCTCTCATTTCCCGCCCTGCTGGCACGCTATGAGAAAATCACCATGAGGCGTGCGAAGTACCTGATAGCCATCACCCGTTACGTGTCGGAGCAGTTTCCGGGCTTTGAAGGGAAAGTGTTCCACATCCCCAACGCTCTGGGAGAGCATTTTTTCGACCATCCCGCCTCCGAGGAGATCGACATCGTCTTCGTCGGGCGAATTATACCACGCAAGCATGTGCTGAACCTTGTTCAGGCTGTGGATCGCCTGAAAAAAGATTTTCCAACCCTATCGGTTCATATCATCGGCAGCGGTTCGGGGCCATACTACCAGCGTGTCCTCGACTTCGTCGAATCCAGTGGACTGGAAAAACAGGTATGCTTCAGGGGTCAGCTTCCCCAGGAGGATGTTGCCGGGACTATAGCGAGCAGCAAGCTGCTGGTCATCCCTTCCGCCCTCGAATCGTTCTCCATGGTGGCCGCCGAGGCGCAGGCTCTTGGCAAGCCGGTCATCGCCACCACCGTTGGGGCGTTTCCCGAAAGGATCGAGGATGGGGTTACCGGCCTGCTGGTTGCTCCCGATGATATCGCCGGGCTGGCGGAGGCGATCGGTAAGGTGGTGTCCAACAGCGAGATGCGCCGGGAGATGGGGCGAATCGCCCGGGAGCGGACAAGGGCATGTTGTCATCCCGACATAGTGGCGCAAAAGACAACCGAGGCATACAATTATATCCTTGAGCATGCAGCAGCGGAGCGGGCCGATCGATGAGCGCCAGAAACTACACTGTATACCGTGATCACCGGATAAACCGCGCGCTTGATGATCAGCTCAGGATCATCGTTGACGCAGTGGCGGACCTGCTTGGGCCGAGGCTCGACGCCATCCTCCTCTGCGGCGGTTTCGGACGCGGCGAGGGCGGGGTTGTTGTTGACAGCGGCGGGACAAGGGTTGTTAACGACTATGACATAATCATACTGCTCAGGGGAAACTTCGTACTCAACTACAGCCGTTATGCGGCAAGGCTTTACCGATTGGCGGAAAGACTCAGTACGGAGTTGAACATCAAGCAGATCGATTTCTCCATCCGACATCGCGGGATGTTCGAGAAGAGGACTGTCCCTTCAGTCGCCTACTACGAGATCATGACCGGACATGTCGCGCTGTCCGGCGAGCCCCTGCGATCCCCGATTTCCGACATGGAGATATTTGCTGAGAACCTGCCTCTGACCGAGGGCACGGTCTATTTCTTTCACCGGGGGAGCGGGCTGCTCATCTCCGCCCGCTACCTCCTCTCCGAAACCGGACTGGCGGACCGGGACCAAGAGAATTTCCATATCGAGATCGACAAGGCGGTCATGGCGGTCGGCGACGTACTGCTCCTTTCAAAGGGCATGTACCACTATTCATACGAAGAGCGGTTACGCCGTGTCATGGCGCTGGATCTTGAGGGGCTTGGCGATGGAGACCGCGTAAGGGATTTGTATAAGCGGGCGGTAGAAAATAAATTACGGCCGGTTGAAAATCGGGAAGACGTGAAGCCGCCGGAGGAGGCCTGGTTCGAGGTGCAGTCGCTTTTCGGCCGGTTCTTCCTCGATTACGAGAGCGGGCGGCTGGGAGCGGAAATCGAGGGGTGGGACCGGTATCCGGACCTCTTCCGGGGAAGTTGGCGCGCATCATTGAAAAGATACATTCAGAAAATCGTGCTGGTCCCGGATATCGGGATGCTCTTCGGGCGGAGTTTCCGGCGGAGCCTCCGGTTCGGCCAGGAGCATCGACTGCTGCCGGTTATGCCGCTTCTCCTCTTTTCGGTTCAACGGTCCGGGTTCGACCGTGAGATGCTGACCAGAGCCGCACGTCTCCTGCAAGAGGCGGATGAGGGGGACGGCCTTCCGCTCTGGACACGGCTGGTGAACGCCTATCTCCTCTATTACCATCCGAGGGGCGCGGCGGGAGAAGTGGCGAGAAAGGAATCCTGAAGGAATCCGAAAGAGGAACCGAAATGAACGATACACCGAAGATCACCGTCATCACCCCTTCCTTCAATCAGGGCGATTTTCTCGAACGGACGATCAGGAGCGTAATCGACCAGGGTTACCCGAACCTCGAATATCTCGTCTTTGACGGCGGGTCCACCGATCAATCGGTAGAGATCATCAGGAAGTACGAGGAAGACATCAGCTTCTGGACGAGCGAGCCGGACCGTGGACAATCCCACGCGGTGAACAAGGGTTTCGAGCGGTCCACCGGAGAGATCATCGGCTGGCTTAACTCCGACGATACCTTCCTGCCCGACTGTTTCGCAAAGGTCGTTGAGGCTTTCAGGCGCCACCCCGATGCCGGTGCGGTCTACGGCGATTTCGTCTACATCGACGAGAATGACGGGGTACTGCGTAAACGTAAACTTTTCAAGAAGTTCAGGTATGAGACCCTGCTGTTCCACGATTACCTCGGCCAGCCGGCGGTCTTCTTCAGACGCGATGTACTCAAGAAGATCGGTCCCTTGGATGAAAGTCTGAAATTCGCCATGGATTGGGACTTTTTCCTGCGGATGAAGCGGGCGACAAGGATGGTACATGTCGATGCCTGCTTGGCAACATACAGAATTCACAGTGAGTCGAAATCATCGGCCGAAGGGAGCGAACGATACAAAGCGGACCTCGTCCGGATTCATCGTAAGAACAGAATTCAGGTGTTCAGAAACAGACTTCTTGACAACATCTATTTTCGGATTTACAAGGTCATCTCACTTGTACAGCGTCTACTGACGGCAATCAGGGACAATCCGTTCCACTTCTTCAGGGTATACAGGCATATCACCGGCGGACGCTATTTCAGGGGTATCATCTGGAGGTTCAAGTATTACTGACCGCGTTCCGCCGTGAATTGCTTCATGAGGGCGGTTATACGACGACAATAAGGGAGTGATCCAGGCATGGGCCGTTCTTAATTTTCCATTCACGATGAGAGGGCTTTGAAGAGAAAGATACTGCATATCACCCAGTCGGTCGGAGGAATTGAAACCTACATCCTCAACATCCTGGCAAACATCGACCGTGACCGTTTCGAGATGTCTCTCATTTGCCCACTCGACAGCGGAGGGCTATCAAAGAGAGCTTCCGATCTGGATGTCGCGGTCTATCGTGTGCGGATGCGCAGAGAGATTTCACCATTTTACGACCTGCAGAATCTCTTTGAAATTTCCGGAATAGTCAGAAAGATCAAACCCGATCTCATACATGCACACAGCTCAAAGGCCGGCATTCTAGGGAGAATAGCGGCCGTTCTGAACAGGATACCGGTGATCTATACGCCGAATGCGTATGCCTTTCTCGGTTCCACCGGCTTCAAACGGGCGATGTATCTGCTGATAGAAATAGCCATACGGCCGTTCACCAGCCTCCTGCTTGCCGTCGGTCAGTCGGAGTATGAAAGGAGTGTTCATGATGTACGTTTTCCGCTCGAAAGGGTCAGGACAGTTGAGAACGCAATCAAGATTCTCGAGACTCCCACGAGACTTGAAACATCACCCGGCTCCGTTCCGTTGGTGCTCATGGTCGGCCGGCTTAATTACCAGAAGAACCCTGAGATGTTCGTTCGCGCGGCCCATATCGTCGCCAATCAGGTACCGAACGCGGAATTCAGGATCATCGGAGGGGGATACCAGGAATTTCATGGGAAATTAACCAGAAATCTGGTTGCTTCGCTCTTCCTGAAAGAGCGGCTGAAGATCTTAAACTGGATGGACCAGGATTCACTTGTAAAGCTGATGGAACGTGCGCAGGTTATCGTTGTGCCTTCACGTTATGACGGCCTTCCTTTCCTCGTTCTCGAGGCGATGGCGATGGGGAAGCCGGTGGTCGGAACTCGGGTTGACGGCGTCAAAGACGCCATAGCGGATGGGGAAACGGGATTCCTGGTCGAACTCGATGACGTGAAATCCATGGCGGAGAGGATCATACTCCTGCTTAAAGATCCCGAATTGAGATCCAGGCTTGGCAACGCGGGTTGGAAAAGGGTCGAAAGGGAGTTCAACATAGAAAAGAATATTCGCCGAATCGAAAACATCTATTGCGAGGTTTCGACATCTCTGTAGCTCTGCCGGTGGATGCAATCTCGAAATAGTGGTATCAACAAGGCTTTTCCCTGCCATCGCACCCATGTAACCAGGAATTTGCTTCATATTTCCAGATTCAGCCTGCGCTTCCTGTCAATGATCCGGGGCCCATTCTCTCACTGTCCACGGTTCAATGCGTTATTGAATTGATACATCCGCCTTCGTACCTTTATAGCCTGAATTTTTCAGTGACTATTTCACTTGAAGCCGGGAAACAAGGAAGGGCTGTCTGGTCGGTGAAAACCTGTATGACCTGTTCGGGCAACAACCCGACACGATTGATTCTCTTGAAAGAATAGAGCTTAAGGAATACGGATTCCATTATGGCAGAACTGAAAAAAGCACTTGTATGCGGCGCCGGCGGATTTATCGGCAGCCATCTTGTCAAACGTCTGAAGAGCGAAGGCTACTGGGTCCGCGGTGTGGACCTGAAACATACGGAGTTCAGCGAAACGGCGGCCGACGATTTTGTTATCGGCGACCTGCGCGATCCGGTTATTTGCAAAAAGGTTACCGACCAGCCGTTTGGCGAGGTCTATCAATTGGCCGCGGACATGGGCGGAGCCGGGTTCGTCTTCTCCGGGGACAACGACGCGGACATCATGCACAATTCAGCGTTGATCAACCTGCATATGATCGAGGCGGCGTACAGCGCGGGCATCGGAAAGATATTCTATTCGTCATCGGCCTGCATCTATCCCGAGTACAACCAGATGGATCCGGACAACCCGAAGTGCAGCGAGGATTCGGCGTATCCGGCCGCTCCAGACAGCGAATACGGATGGGAAAAGCTCTTCAGCGAACGGCTCTATCTGGCCTTTAACCGCAACCACGGGATGACCGTGCGGATAGCCCGTTTCCATAACATCTTCGGGCCGGAGGGTTCCTGGAACGACGGTCGTGAAAAGGCACCCGCGGCGATGTGCCGCAAGGTCGCCGAAACAGAGAATGGCGGCGAGATGGAGATGTGGGGCGACGGCAAGCAGACCCGTTCTTTTCTCTACACCGAGGATTGCCTTGACGCCGTTCGCCGGCATATGGATTCAGATTTCATCGGCCCGGTGAACATCGGCTCCGAGGAGATGGTGACGATCAACGGCCTCGCCGAGACCGTGATGGACATCGCGGACAAGAAACTGACGATCAAGCACATCGAAGGGCCTCTCGGTGTGCGCGGCCGTAATTCAGACAACAACCTGATCCGCGAGAAACTCGACTGGGAGCCGCGGTATACCCTCCGCCAGGGCCTCGAGATCACCTACCCCTGGATCAGGAAACAGGTCATCAGGGCGAAGGCGGAGAAAGCCTGAGGGGGCGGTTTCCTACTCCTTTCGTGCGTGCCCGAAAACGGATATTTGCCATTCCCATTCCAGAGGGAATCGTTCTTTGCCCGAGCGGCCTCGAGGCGGTTGATTTTCGGGGGTAATTCCGGCAGTGGGGAAAACATGGCGACACAGGAGAATTTCGTCAATCGGGCGAACCCTGTCATCACACTGGCGGGCACGATCAACCTTCATTTTTTCACGCTTCTGCTTATTGCCCTGATCGTGATATTATCGACCGATACTCCTTCGATGGCGGCCGATATTCCGCTTGGACATCCGGTTTACCGTTTCGTCGAACGCTGCGAGATCAGGGGACTGCTGGACCATCCGCTTTCCGGCAGCAGGCCTTACAGCAGGCTGACGGTCGCTCGCTGCCTTGCTGAAATCGACCACAGGACCAAAGAGCTGAATCCTGTCGAGAAGCGTCAACTCGACTATTACCGCTTCCTCTTCGCCGATGAGCTGAACCGGTTGGGCGAATCGCAGGCTGAGGGATACATGCCCTCATGGAACCGATATTCAGACCTGCCGCTTCTGCGCTCGCTCAATATCTTCACCAATGACCGCGATCTTTTGTCCGTCTATGGCGATGACTGGGGATTTGTCGCCAATGCCAACTTCAGCGGGAGTACAAGGCGAGAGGAGGCATGCGTGATCGGCGGCGAACCCGGGAGTGAAATGATTCTCTCGAACGGTTTCGAAGCCCGGCTTTACTGGCAAAGGTTCGAGCTTTTCGGCGCCGCGACCGATGCCCAGGTCAGCGGGGACCCCGCATGTTTCGACACCGTCCGTTATCCATACCGTAAGTACGCCTCCACCGGCAAGGACAACTTCGATTTCTACGATACCGAAACCTCCCTGGGATACGAGGACAGCCGTATCCTGGTACAGTTCGGCAAGGGGAAGAACCGCTGGGGTCATGGCAAGACCGGTTCGCTGGCGCTCTCGAACCATGCGCTGCCCTACACCCATTTCCGGGCGCGAGGACATTTCGGCTCCTTCGAGATGACCTACCTGCACGGGAAGCTGGTGCAGGAGCCTCCCATTTTCGAAGCCCTCGACACGCTTGACAACGGCGCCGTTCGCAAGCACTACGCCGACAAGTACCTAGCCGGTCATCGCATTCAGATCGACATCACCAGAGACCTGCAGCTCGGCTTCTTCGAGACGGTTATCTATGGCGAACGAGGATTCGAACTGGAATACCTTCACCCGTTGATGTTCCTTCGTGGCGCAGAGCACTACACACGTGACCGCGACAACATGTTTCTCGGCTTCGATCTTCGGCTGAAGCTGTTTCAGCGGTTGAGCCTCCATGCCGAAGTGCTCTTCGATGATCTGCAGTTTTCAAAAATCACATCAGACACATCGAAGAACAAGCATGCGATCCTGATCGGCGCAAAAGTGGTCGATCCCCTCGGCCTGTCCAACTCCCTCGCTTTCCTCGAGTATGCCTATGTCCGGCCCTATGTCTACACGCACAAGTTTCCGATCAACGTTGCGACTCATTACGGAGCGGGAATGGGCTATCCCGGACAACCCAACAGCGACGTAATGGCCGCCGGTCTGGATGTGCACCTAATGCGTGAACTGGTAGTGACCATCAGGGCGCAGAGATCGCGTCACGGCGCGAACACCGCAGGCGGTCTCAATTTCGGAGGCTTTATCAGGCAATCGGAGAAGGACAACGGAGAACCATTGGTACCGCTGCTCGAAGGAGATCTCGAAACAACGAACCGGATTGAGCTGGGAGCGGCTTTTGAACCACTCTATGATCTGCATATGTACTTCAATTTCGGCCATGACTGGCGGTCGGTTGAATACTATGCCGGTGGTAGGGATGATGACATCGCCTCCGACTGGCTTCTCGGCTTTACCTGGCATCCCCTGCGTTAGCTGTCCGCTTCATCGCGGTGTCAGTTGCAAGGCAAATTGAGCCGCTATTGCGAGGTTATACCGGTTCTCGAAAGTCTTTTCGCATGTTTTGAACTTCTTCTATAGCCCATAACTTGATAGGACATAGTGGATTCCCGCTCCCCGATCGGAGTTGAGGACAAGTTTCGCGGGAATAACACTATGCGAATTTACTTTGGAGAATGAGTATAAACAGAGCCATCTTTCTCTGTGTTGCGGAGTGGGTTTTCTTAGCCGTGCTTTTCCTCCCGATTATATTTTTCTCCTGGTTCAACAGCTTTCACCGTTGATTGGGTCAATACGGCGTCGTGGAGCAACCCGTCGAGAATAGAGATTGATCCCGTTTTATAGCCTCGAGATTGTGTTTCATGAATCCGGAATAGAACAACCTGCAGATACATAATATTCATTGAACCAATCGAGAAATCGACTCACGCCCTCTTCGACCATTACCCTGGGCTTGTAGCCAAAATCCCTCGTAAGATCATCGATATCGGCGAAGGTCGCACGGACATCGCCTATCTGCATGTTTTTCATCTTGATGATCGCCTTTTTGCCAAGTCCTTTAGCTCTGTATTATCATAATGTTAACTGAGCATCCACCATTATGCGAACCTTAGCATCTGATTTACCGAAGTGGAGGTGTGTTTTCAATTCGTTCCATCGAGTCCGGAGATAAAAAAACGGAGAATACGGTTCTTATGTCACGAGTCCAGATAAAGAAGCATAATCTGGTTTCTACGCAATTGATATTCAACGTGTTAGTTTTGACTGATGCCGAAACGCACCTTTATTGCGGATAGTCCACATCCCCTCCACCAGACACACAAAACAAATCGCCGGTCCAGTAAATCAACCTGGATCGGCGGTTTGTTTTTGAACCTGCAAATACGTCTCGTATATCCCATTGTTTCTAAAGGCTTAGCGGTCTCTGTTTCTCCGAACCGGACTCGCTTTTTTCGCCTCTCTTCCTTCTCTGTTTACTGCGAATCTCGAACATTCTGGTCCGATTTCCTTCTCCGTTTCGCCCATATTCTCCGTTTTCTCTAACGCCCAACCGGACCGAGTCAAGAAGTGTGCATTTCATTTATAGACAAGGCTTTAATGCCGAATTCCTGCGATTCTTACTGCATCTCGACATTCGGACACCAATCGAGAGTCGAACCCTGGTCCCGAAATCACCGGACCAACCTTGGATCATTTTCTCTGTCCTGCCGCTCACATACACGAAATTGACTGACGAGATCCAGTACCGAAAATATAGCCCGGCGATCATCCGCTCAACACCGAGCAACTGCCCTACTTCGATGACGCATTCATCGGAAGTACAGTCGGTAAGCTGGAAACCCTGCTCCGTAAGGATGTTTTCCATTGAGTTTCTTTCGATGACTTTGAACCGGCCGGTGTTCAGCAGCTCGGTACGCAGCCTGTCGGACAGCATTCTCTTATCTGTCTCCGCCACACCGCCGGTTGCCTCGAGATCCATTAC
>SDBV01001793.1_pt1 | contig 32117 bp, 30 predicted proteins | sample 2277081 | NCBI WGS metagenome assembly SDBV01 (sample SAMN10402039, study PRJNA504765) | marine sediment metagenome | isolation source: marine sediment core GS10_PC15, 223 cmbsf | place: Arctic Ocean: Southern Knipovich Ridge | collected 2010 | reverse complement strand
GACGCCGATGCGGTCATCGTCGGCCGTTTGCAAACGGCCGGCGTTTCGAGGGTCGTCGAGCGTCCCTTCGGTCACAATGCGATGCAGCTCCAGGATCGCATCTGTCGTCAACGGACCTGTGATATCGCTTCTCGCATACTCCATAGCCTGGAAGTTGTTGAAGATCATGCGTTCACTGCGATCGCGGGGCGACCGGCCGCTGGCAAGCATTTCTTTCGCGACTCGGCGTGTGGTGTTCGCACCTTCGAGCTGGCTGGACGTGATCGCTTCTTCCATCAGCGACCGCACCAGGTATTGGTCTCGCGATTGGTCATTGGCGATGCGACCCGCCGTGAGGATCTGCCCGCTCGAATGTTGATCGATGTAGTGGGTGAGGCGTTGCACGGCGTCGATGTTCGAGAATCGGAAAGCCGATCCGTCTACTGCGCGCAGAGGTAGTTCTTTCGAGGTTCCGCGCCGACCGAACACCATCGAGAGCCACCAGAGTTCGCGTGTGAAGCCGTCGGGTGGTGTTCGGTGGCGTAGTTCATCCCAATGGAGATAGCGGCCCTTGTTGTCGACCGGACTCCCGGATGCGGCTGCTCGTCCGAAATCGTCGGGATTCCCTGCGAAACGACGGAACAGTTCGTCGAATGTGGGTGGTCGCTGCGGCATCTTCACGTCGCCGACAATCTCCTAATTTGCTCCTAGTTTTACCAATACTAGTAGCAAATTGGAATCGGCTTGCGTCGACACCCGAACACGTTTGGAGGCGGCGGGCGGAATCGAACCGCCGTAAAAGGTTTTGCAGACCTCTGCCTGAACCACTCGGCTACGCCGCCAGTCAGAAACCGAGATTACCGGAACGCACGAACAACCATCGGTGACTAATCGTCTGAGTAGAATTCGACAGTCCCGGAGCGGCGAACAAGCAGACTTGTCGACGTGAAGTCACGTGAGATCGCCCCGCCAGAAGGATTCTCGTTCGAATGGACGGCGTTCAGTCACGGCTGGGCGTTTCTCGAGCCATTCGGTCTCGACAGACAGACATGGACGCTGCACTACGGGCCGCTCGAGATGCGCCCCGCTACTGATTCGTCGGCGGTCGAGTTGTCGCTGGTCAACGGTGTCGACATTGGCACCGACGAGGCTGATTCAGCACGCCACATGCTCCGGTTCGACGACGATTTGGATGATTTCTACGCCGTTTGTGCACAAACGGACCTGTCGTGGGTACCACGCGTCGGCGCGGGCAGACTGTTGCGGTCGCCGACCGTTTTCGAAGACCTGATCAAGACCGTCTGCACGACGAATTGCAGCTGGGCGCTGACTCGAACGATGGTCGCCAACCTCGTGTCGCGACTCGGGCGCGGGGCGTTCCCAAGTCCGGCAGCGATAGCGGGGGCGGGAACCGATGTCATCGAAGACATGTCGTTCGGCTATCGAACCGGCGCCGTCGTGCGGATCGCGGAACTCGTAGCGTCGAGCGCCCTCGACCCGCAGCGCTGGCTCGATCCGGCGGTGAGCAACGATTTTGTCCGCGAAGAGATCCTCGCGCTCCCCGGCTGTGGACCCTACGTGGCAGACAATCTCGCACGGCTCTGCGGACGATACGAGGGGCTCGCCCTCGATGCAGCAGTGCGCCGGAAGTTGCGTCGCATCCACGGGGACTCACTCGACGACCGAGATATCGAGAAACGTTTCGCCCCATTCGGTCGATGGCGCGGGCTGGCGATCTGGTGCGAGTTCACGGAGGACTGGCCAGAACGCGAGTCGATGCCGGATGTCTCGCCCGAGACCCGGCGGAGCTAATGTCCGCTCATCTCGAGGAGGTCATTTGAGACTCGGATTACAGCTCGGATACAGCGGCGCGAAGCTCAACGATGCGACCAAGGCAGTTCAAGAAGCCGAACGCCTCGGATACGACTCGATCTGGACGGCAGAGGCGTATGGATCGGATGCCATTACGCCACTTACCTGGTACGCGGCACGCACCGACCGGATCAAACTCGGCACCGCCGTCATGCAGATGCCGGCCCGAACGCCTGCAACAACTGCGATGACCGTAGCTACGCTCGATTCGCTGAGCGGGGGGCGAGTCATATGCGGACTCGGACTGTCTGGCCCGCAGGTCGCCGAAGGGTTCCACGGCGTGCCCTTCGGACGGCCGCTCGTCCGCACACGTGAATACGTGGAAATCGTCCGCGCTTTCTTGAAACGCGAAGAGCCCGTCACCTATGACGGCCGCGAGTACCAGCTGCCCAACAACGGCGAAGGCTCCACAGGACTCGGTAAACCGCTACGCCTCATCCTGCATCCGGTCCGCGACGAAGTGCCGATATATCTCGGGGCCCAAGGACCGAAGAATCTCGAACTCGCCGGCGAGATCGCCGACGGGTGGCTGCCGCTGTGGATCTCGCCATTCCATATGGACATGTACTTGGACCCGATTCGGCGTGGCCTCGAACGATCCGGTCGCACATTCGACGACCTCGACGTAGCCGTCCCCGTGACGGTGATACCGGGCGAAGACATCTCGGCATGCGCGGCATTCGTCAAGCCCGTCCTAGCGCTCTATGTCGGCGGTATGGGCGCCAAGGGGCGGAACTTCCACTATGACGCTGTCTGTCGCTTCGGCTACGAGTCGGCGGCCGTCGAGATCGAGCACCTCTATTCGTCGGGAGACAAAATGGCTGCCGCTGCCGCCGTCCCGACCGAACTGTGTGACGAGATCGCCCTACTCGGGCCCTGGGACCGGATCAAAGACCGCCTCGGCGCCTGGCGTGATGCAGGCGTCGACGACCTGCTCATGCCGCTCACAAATATCGAGACACTCCGCAGAATGACCGAGCTGGTGTCTTGAATCGCAGACCGATCGAATTGTCGCACTCCGGGGACGCCCGCCCGCCCTCGACGCCGGCCGAACGCACTAGCGCACTCGACGCCCTTACGGAGCTATTCGACGGGATGGCACAATTCCAGGCAAATATCGGCTAGCCTGCACAAAGAGCACGTTGCGGCGTGCCAATCGGATGTCCTGGCAGATGTTTTGGCAGATATTTTGCTCTTGTTTTGGATCTCTACCGCAACTCTCGACGCTCAACTTCGCGTCACGGCGGAATCGAACGGCGAAACCACCTGAAGAAGAAACCTCTAGCAGAAACCTCTAAATGACAAACACCGACACATCGAGTGCAACAGCCCTTCTCGAAGACGAGACGACATCGACATTTGCCGACCTCGGAATCGCAGATGACCTGATTCGGGTTCTCACCGAACGTGGCATCGACACCCCTTTCCCGATTCAGTCCCTGACGATCCCCGACGGGCTCGCCGGTGGTGACGTATGCGGCAAAGCAAGCACAGGGTCGGGCAAAACAATCGCGTTCGGGATTCCGATGATCGAGCGCACCGAGAAATCGAGACCCGGGCATCCACACTCGCTCATCCTCGCCCCGACCCGAGAACTCGCGACTCAGATCGCCGAAGAGCTTCGCCCGCTGGCGAAAGTCCGTGGACTCTACGTCGCGGCGATCTACGGCGGCGTTTCCATGGATGCGCAGATCTCGAAAATCACGCGGGGCGTCGACATCGTCGTCGCAACGCCAGGTCGCCTCATCGACCTCATGGACCGCAAAGAGATCGCGCTCGACGAGACCAGCATCGTCGTGCTCGACGAAGCCGACCAGATGGCCGACATGGGTTTCTTGCCCCAGGTGCAACGAATCATGCGAATGATCCGCCAGCCTTGCCAAACAATGCTCTTCTCGGCAACGCTCGACGGCGCGATCGGCACGATCATCCGTCGCTACTTGAACGAGCCCATCCACCACGAGGTCGCTTCTACTACGACGACCGTCGAAACGATGGAGCATCGCTTCATCGCCGTCCATCAGATGGACAAGGCGCGGGTTGCCGCCGCAATATCGCGCAATGTCGGCCGCACACTCGCGTTCGTCCGCACGAAACGGGGCGCCGACCGGGTTGCTGCCGCACTGAGAGACGAAGGCATCGACGCTCAGGCGATCCATGGCGACCTCTCGCAAGTCCGCCGCGAGCGGACGATGAGCGACTTCAAGGCCGGTAAGCTCGGGATGCTCGTCGCGACAAACGTCGCGGCCCGCGGAATTCACGTCGACGGGGTCGATGTCGTCATCCACTACGACCCGCCCGAAGATCACAAGTCGTATGTGCATCGCTCTGGGCGGACGGCTCGCGCCGGCGATACCGGGCTGGTCGTGACGCTCGTCCTATGGGATCAGGAGATCGACGTGAAACGGCTCCAACGCATGGCAAAAATCAGCGAGCCGATCGTCGAGATGTTCTCGAACGACGAGCGCCTGCGCGACTTCACGAACTGGCGCCCGAGCAGCGACGATCATCGACGCCGTCCGCCAGCTCGCGGCCGTCTGGCACGCGCAGCGCGCTAATACGCTGGTATCGTGCGTCGACCAACGCCGACGACGCCACTAGACCGCCTCCAACTCGACCAGGCTGGCCAGGTGGCTGACATCCTTCAGGTTTGCAGTAATCAGGCGCGCGTTGTGCGCTAGGGCGGTTGCTGCAATCACCAGATCAAACTGCCTCCGACGCGGCTGGCGACCCTTGCGGACAGTCTCATCTGCGACTTGCCCGTACGCCACCGCCACGGACTCGTCCATGACCAGTGGCTCGAACTCACGCTGTACCAAGGACAGATGAGCCAGGCGCTCCGCCCGCTTGTCATCATCCGCAGCTATCAGTACTCCGAACTGGAGTTCAGCGATCGAAGCAACGCTGATCGCGACTAGTCCACGTCCCTGTGTCCAGGAATCCGTCCTAATCAAGACGCTCGTGTCCAAGACTGAGCGACCATGACTACTCATCGGAGGCCCAAGGGTCAACTGGCGTGCCATCGCCTAGCAACGCCAAATCCTCCGTGAGGGAGTCCGCATCCACAGGATGCAGACTTCCCGCTACTTGAGACCACCGCCGCCACTGCAACCGAGAGTGCGGCGTCAGATCAGCTACCGGGCGTCCTTGAACGGTCACGACGAAGCTCTTACCGCTCTCTACGTCTCGGAGTACCTCGCTGGCGTGTTGCCTGAGTTCCCTAACGCCAACCTCATCCATAACCCCGATAGTAGCACATGTGCACCCTCTTCGCACCTACCGACCCCACTCCTCCAGCTCTTGGCGGATCCTGCCACGCGACGAATCCTACGAAATCGTGTTGTCTGCCAGTCCTCGTGGCGTGTGAATGTTGCGTTGTCTTCGTAGCTGTTTGCACGCGAACGCAACAACACGTCGAATCCGAGCTAGCTCGGATTGGACCACAACCCACGCGATTCCAAGACGCCCCGCAGCACCGTCGGACGGTCGGTCATGATCCCGTCGGCGCCGATGTCCAACAAACGGTTCATGGTCGCAGGATCGTCGATCGTCCAATAGTGGACCGGCAGCCCGACCTCATGAGCTGCATCGATGAATCGTCGGGTGTCGAAGCGAATCGGGCCGATGCCGAGCGGTACCTGTATGCATTGTGCGTGTTGGGCGACGGTGGCGCCGAATCCGTGTGCACGCAAGTATTGACGGACGATGTCTCGTGGGCCGCAGATCGTGCTGACCGAGCCTTGCGTCATGCGACGGATCGCGGCGAGGCGCGCATCGGAGAATGCCCCGATGTTCACGCGCCGCTCGGACTTGGTCGACTCCAACACTCGAACGAGCGGTGCCATGACCGGCGCTTCTTTCGCGTCGATGTTGAACCGAACGCCGGGCCACGTCACCAAAACATCTTCGAGCAACGGAATCGACTCGCCATCGACGCCGATACTGCGCAGCTCGTTCCAGGTCAGATCGCGCACCCTGTCCTTGTGCCCCGTGAGCCGCTCGAGCGTGTGGTCATGAAAGATCACACACTTGCCGTCCGATGTCGCGTGCACGTCTGTCTCGAGATACTGATACCCGCCGTCAATCACTTTCTCAAACGCGGCAAGCGAGTTCTCGGCGCCCTCGGCGGCGCCGCCCCGATGCGCGAACGGAATCGGGCCGTCGTGGTCGAAGAACACGGTGTCGAGCACTTCTATCCACTCTTCGACGGACCGACACGCACCGGCGTAAGGCGAAGCAGTACTCGCCGCTCGGCCCGCATTGCGGCGCGGTATTCGTCCCAGTTCGGATGGTCACCGTTGAGACGGCGGTAGTAGTCGATGAGCAAATCCATCGCCGCAGGCAGCCCGATCACCTCAGCAGTCACGTCAATTTGCATCCAGTCGCCGAAGAAGTCGTCGGTGAACACACACAGCGACCCTCGTGGATCACGCCGCAGATTGCGAGTCTTGAACGCGGTTTCGCGACTACTCACCAGCACATGATCTCGACCGTCGACACCGACGACGACGGGCGACGACTGCACACCACCTTGCTTGCGATTCGTGATCAAGACACCCCGATGGTGCGCCTCGAGAAACTCCCGCATCTTCGTCAAATCCACTGCATCCCTCGCTTCCGTCTGCGTACGACAACTTGGTGTGGTTGCTCCGAATGTTAGGGCCCGCCCTTAACCAACGGCACAATTCGCCCTACTGAACGCCTCGAACCGGTCGCTCGCTGCGTCGAGTTCGGGGGTCTGAGCGACAAGGGCCTGGCTGGCTGGAGACAGAGCCTGAACGTTCCATTCCGCGCCGGCAAGTTCGGTAACGAGCAGATCGATGTTGTCGCGAAGCAATATCACGTCGCCTTGGATCTCGAGCGGAGCGATCGGCGCCAGCTCGGTCATGTACTTCTGAGATGACGTGAAATATGTCTCGAACTCGGCAGGTGACGGCCCGGAAGGGCCGCTCGACCCGATGATCCCAAACATCTCTTCAACGACCGTGCAGTATTCACGAACCGGCACTACTGAGGGCTGTGTCGTTTCCGAGACGTCGGCCAAGACATCGGACGGAACGCCATCGTCGACGATGACCGCCGAATCGTCCAGGATTGGCTGGTCGCTCGATGAACGCATGACGAAAAACGCGGCCACACCTGCTATCACGATGACCACGGCTGCAACCGCCCCGACGACGACAAACATCATCGACTTCATGGCAATGCCCTCGATACCGGGCGGAAAACCTGCACTCGAACCCGAGCCAGACTCGAGCGCCTCGGCTGTCGATGCAGCAGTCGGCGACAGTGGGGCTTCGAGACCTTGCGCTACCGCGTTTTTCAAGAAGAAAGGCGCAGGGATGATCGGGATCGCAGACAGCAGAGCAAGCGGGCTTGTGGTCTTTGCGCGCCGGTCACCGCAGACTTCGCAGTCGTCGACATGTCGCGCGACTCGCTTTCGCATCAGCGGCGTGAACTTGCCGTCCCAATCGCCAAGCACAGACGCCAACTCGGCGCAGTCGTCGGATCCGAGCCGGGCGACGAGGAGCGCCCCGACCGATCGCTCGACACGCTCTTTCACGTTCGAAACGAGTACGTAAGCGTGTTGACGTTTGACTCCTAATGCGTCGGCAAGTTCCTGACCCTGCAGACCTTGGCGTACGCTCAAATAAAGCACGGTCTTGTCGCGCGCCTCGAGCCCATCGGCGGCGTCCCAAACGAGAGTCTGGAGATCGCGGATTTCTGCGACTCGATCCGGGGTGTCGTCGGGTGCTGCCACGCGATCGAGCACGTCGGATGTGACCGATTGTTTGCGCGACCGGATCTTGTTCAGGCATTCATGCCGAGCGATTGCGAACAGCCACGAACGAAATTTCGAGTCGTCGCGCAGCATCGAGAGCCGTTGGTACGCCACGATGAACGTGTCCTGGGCCGCGTCGGCGCCCTCTTCACGGTTGCGCAGCATCGACGCGCAGAAGTCGTGGATCGAATTCGCGTGTCTGTCATAGAGCGTCGCAAACGCCTCGTCGTCACCGTTGCGTGCGTCGCCTACGAGTTCGAGATCGTCCCGCGGCGGAGCGTCCATTTGTGTCCATGCGCATAGAAGGCCGTCGGTCTCATGCATCGGCATCGGCGGCGGCTGCCTTGCGGATTTCTCGGGGGAGGAGGGTCGCGTGATCAGCTTCCTGCGCGCCGATTCTCCAACACGGATGTCAGTCAGTCAGGCAGGCGGGGCGTGTCGGGGAGAGGCGTCTTGCCGGCGATCCGCGCTATGACCTGGCCCGGCCGCACGAACGTCTCAGGCGTAACCGAGACGACGAGACCGAGTACGTCTGGGATCCCTTGACCTGATTAGAGCGCGAGATGTCATGACTTCACCGCATATACAGGACAAAGGCATGACATCTCGCGATGGGGCTCGCACACATCTCGAACCCGATTCTCGCGACGGCCGATATCGCCAGGGAAATCTCGGGGCTGTCGGCCTAGGATACGGGTTCGCTACCTGGACTTTCAGTTGTGCGATCGCTCAGGTAAGCCGACACCGATGATGCATTCTACTCGATCGAGGAACGTCCACGTGCAAGACGACATTCACCCCGAGTACCGCAGCGTCGTGTTTCAAGACGCTGCGGCAGACTTCGCAATCTTGACCCGCTCGACCATCAAGACCAGCGACACGATCGTTTGGGAAGACGGCAAAGAGTATCCGCTCGCCAAGGTCGAACTCTCGAGCGCGAGCCATCCGTTCTACACGGGCAAGATGAAGCTCATCGATACGGCCGGGCGCATCGAGAAGTTCCGCCAGAAGTACCAATCGTTCGATTCGGCAAAAGAGGCGAAGGCCACGAAGAAGGCACAGGTCGCCGCCCGCAAACGCGAGAAGGCAGAGGTGGCCGCTCGAGAGGCGAAAGAAGCCAAGGCTCGAGAGGCGGCAGATCGCCAAGCAGACAAAGACGCGAAGACCGCCGAGGCAAAGGCCGCCGAAGACGCTCGAGCTGCCGCGGCACATGAGGAAGAGCAGCGCGAAGCTGCCGCGGCAGAAGCCGACGTGCCTCCACCGACTGCGGAAACCGAAACAACGCCCGAATCGGTCGCAGAAACCGAAGCGGCGCCCGAACCGACTGCGGAAACCGAAACAACGCCCGAATCGGCTCCACAGACCGAAACGGATTCAGACGAAACGAATACCTGAGCGCGGGTTTTGTCAGACGTCGTCGGGTGGGACGACCCTCAGAGTCCTTGTCACGACGTCGTCGAGTGAGTCGACGATAGTGTCGGCTTCCGATAGGTCTTGGCGAACGGGCGATGCCAAAGAGCGGTTGTTCTCGGAGTTGGCCACCACTCGCATTCCCGCCGCGTTGGCCGAACGAATGCCGGCCTCGCTGTCTTCGAAGACGCAAATCTGACTGGGGTGGATGCCCAGACGTTCGGCCGCGATCAGATACGGTTCAGGATCGGGTTTGCCGCGCGTGTAGTCCTCTGATCCCATCCAGAATTCGAGGTATTCTTCGAGTTCCAATCCGGCGACGACGGCATCGACTTCGGCTCGGGTTGAACCGCTCACGATCACGACACGGATGCCCCGCTGATGAAGTGTCTTGATCAACGCGGGCCCGCCAGTGAGAACCGTCATCTTCTCGCCGGATGCGACGAGTTCGTCATGGCGTTCGAGCGCGCGTCGACAGAACTCGTCGAGATCCCAGCCGGTCTTGTCGGCGACGTCGAAGATCTCGTACGTGTCTTGCCAGGCACGACCCAGCACTGCGATCTCCTGCTCGGTCGTGATTGCGACGCCGTGCTCACTCAACACCATTTCCGTTGCACGGTTGACGAGGGTCTCGCGATCGACGAGCGTGCCGTCCATGTCGAAGACGACGGCCAACGGGAGGGGCGATTTGTGCATTTTGCCGTCAGCTCGCCGGCTGCTGATCTCCGCTGCGGACCTCGAGAGTCTCGACAGCCGGAACATGTACGAGTTCGCTGCGGACGACGCCCCGACCGTCGACATGGCCCAGTATCTCGTCGTCGGGAGTGTCTTCATCGGCATAGTGCCACGCAACAAGGCGTATCTTCGGCGAACTCGGATCTTCCACACCGTCCCATTCGAGCCCGGTCACGAGTTCGGGCGTAATGCCCGACCCAGAGTTGAAGTACCGCATCCATTCGCCATGCGTGTCGGGATCATATGGCTCCTCGAGCGGAACATGCGTATGACCGAGGATCAGAATCGGCCCATCGTCGAGATCGTCGGACCCCTTCGTCCCCCACCTGTCGAGAAATGCCTCATACAGGAGCGTTTCATCGAGCGAATAGAAGTCGCTGTCCACTCCGAGCATCGGATTCACGGCCCGAAGGTGATCGGTCGCTCGTCCATCGAGAATGTCTTCGGAAAACTCGGGCTCGACCATTCCGGGCGTCGCGTCGGTAAAAGGGATATCACAGACCGCGGTTCCGACGCTGGTAGTGATCTTGCCGATCGCACTCATCCCGGGCCCGTTCCAGCTATCCGTCTGGTGACCGTGACACAGGACCGCAACGGAATCGTCATCCACGTCGAACACGATGAAATCACAGGGCTCGAGATCGGGGAATTCGCTCCGCAAGTTATGGTCTATGCCTTCGATCAGATAGCAGTCGTCGTGATTGCCGACGGTTCGCCAGAAGCGACCCTTGTCGTGGAACAGCGTTCGCACCTTGTCGTAGGTCGACCTGTTGTTGTCGACAATGTGATCGAGGTGATTGCGCAACACCGAGGCAAGCAGTTTGTTGCTGTCGACCAGTGCGAGCGCATACCCAAGAGCCCGGCCGATGTCGTAGACCACGCCATGCGCGGAGCCGCCGGCCATCCAATAGTCTTCGATGTCCCCGTTCTCGATGAGGCCGAAGTCACGTTCGCCGTAGTAGTCGAGAGCGACGTCGTAGAGCTTCTTCGACCGTTGCATCTCAGGCCAATCGAGGTTGCCCGCCGAGTAGCGGTGTAGATCGGATGAGATGAAGTACCGCTCACCGGCCGGAACCCGCTGAACCCGGCGCGCCGGGAACGTCACGGCCTTACCGTCCATGATGTCAGAGAGCGTTTGCGGGTAGTCCGCGGTACGCCGTCTTGTGCGAGCCGTGTTGATCCCCGCCATGACCGCAAGAGCCGTCATCGACACCGGCCACGCTGCCAAAACCGAACCAACCTTGGCCGTCGCCCATGCGCCCGGTACGAGCTTCGGCGAAAGCATCGACGAATCGTCCTGCGCGACTCGGTCGATCGCATCCGCGAACGCTGCGGCCGTTTCGTATGTGGTCGCGACCGCCCGTTCGACTCCTTTCGGAAGCCCGACCGTGGGGTTGGCAAGGGTTGCGACGATCTTCGAGCCGATCTGGGCGGGTTTGGTTAGAGCATTGAGCCAATTCATGGGTGTACTTACCTCCGTCAATGCAATCGGTCGACGCAGTCTTCGGCTTGAGGCACTCGACGCTTCAGAGCGAACTCGACTCTGATCAGACGTTCGTGGTGTCGGGGTTCGGCTCGGGCGGGGCGGCATCCTGCTTCATTTTTTGCATCACCACGTAGCAAGCACCGGCCGCCGCAGCGGCGAGCGCCCCGACAACGATGACTTTCTTCATTTTCTACTCCTCGATAATCTCGGCCGTCGTCGGTCGATATCGGCGGATTACCGCGGATACTCAAGTAGTTGTCATTCGATTTCTTCTCCGTCCCACGTCAAGTCGCCCACATACATTTCGTGCCAGTGACTTCGTTGGATCTCGGGAATGCGAGCAAAGTGGCGGAAACTTGCCAGCTCGAACAGCCCCGGAAGTGCGTCGACATCTTTTGTGTCGAAATACGGGTCGGCAACCTGCATGAGCATCGGCAGGCTCTCGGGGACGTGCTTGACGTCACGCATCATGCGGTCGACCACGCTGATGTTGAGCTGCATGATGTTGCCCGCCGGCTCGACCCACGTCTCGCCCGACCAACCGTTGACTATCGCATCGACGATCTTCGCACGGTTCGTCAGGATCGCCCCTTGTGTCGCACGCGGATTGCACTCGATCAGCAGGAGTTCACCGTCGCCGGTGCGCTTGTAGTCGAACGCGATACTGCCCGTGAAGAGCGTCGTTGCGACGAGTTTCTTCGCGAGCGGCAATGTGGCGGGTACGTCGATCGACTCGTTGCGAATCCCATACTCGCCCGGTTCCAACGTCGGGTGGTTGTACACCGTGTGCACGCAGAGATTGCCCTCAGTCGCGATCCCGAACGAACAGATGTCTTCGCCGTCGACATACTCTTGGACGAGCCAAGGGTTGTCGTTTGACGGGACAAAGTCGTCGATCTTCGAGCCACCGGCCAGTATGCCACGGTTCGTGACGATTTCCATAGCGCCCCGCGAGTACGCGGGGCGTGCAAAGAAGGCGCCGATCTCGTCGGCTGCGGCATGGAAGTCTTCGAGGGTCGTCACCGTTTTCGTGATCGGAACGCGAACATCCATCTCGGAACAAAGAGCCTTGAATGTCGCCTTGTTGTGTAGTTCAGCCAACAATTCGAATGGACTCGCGAAGACGCGGGTGAACTCGCTCAACTCATCGAAGTGTGCGGCCTCGTAGATGATCTCCTCGCCCGTCGGAATCAACAGGTCGATCTCGTTGAGTTCGATGATCTTGCACAGGTCGTCGATGAAACGGCGCGTCGCGTATCTGGGCTCGGCCGTGACAAAATGCCGTTTCGTGAATCTCAAGTGGCTTCCCGGAGACTCGTCGAACGTGTCGGTCACATACACGTCGTGTCCTGCTTGGCCGAACGCTCGTATGAACGCGAGGGAATATGTGAAGCGGCCGGTCACTATCAGGACTCTCACTGTTGCGGATCTCCTCGGTTCACTTCTTCGTCGAGAATCAGTTCACGGAGCATCGCAACCGGCGGCGAACCGTGGCGCATGCAAGCCTCATGGAAACGATGCAGCGAGAACTCCGTTCCCCATGTGCCCCGTAGTTCGTCGCGCAGCCGCATGAGCTGAAGTTTCCCAAGCGTGTATCCGTAGTAGCTCGGATCCCACGCACCACGCACGGCCTCAGATCGAGCGGGCGCCGAATCGAGCATGCCGCGTCGCACAAAGACGTCTTCTGCTTGTTCAACGGTCCAATCGTCGACGTGCAAACCGATCGCCGTCAAATACCTGACATTGCGCTGCAACGCCTGCACACGCATCGCTGCGTCGAGAAGCGGATCGCCGTCGGCATAACCCTCTTCGATCATCATCTCCTCGCAGTAGTGCGCCCATCCCTCGATGAAGTCGTAGTTCTTGTGACCGAGCGCGACATCGGTCTTGGCTTCGCGATGCCGTAGGAGCTGTACGTGATGTCCCGGATACACCTCGTGGGCCGACATGATCGCGAGTTCGGGATTGTTGAATTGGCCCATCCAGGAGTCTTTTCGAGCATCATCCCAGTCGTCGTCGGGCGGCGTCACCCAGTATTGGGTAACGAAATCATGCTTCTCGTACGGCCCCGGTACGTGACAACTCGCGAACGTGTATCGATAGAACCGCGGCGTGTCCGTGACGAGCGGTTCATCGACGTCGGGCATGTCGATGATGTCGTGTTCCACAACGAACTTTTCGAGCCCAGAAAGCGTATCTCGCGTCGCAGGGACAAGATCCTCATAGTCGGGGGTGTCCTGCGCGAGCGTGGCCGAAATGTCATCGACGGCTATCCCGAGCCTATCGGCGTCGTCTTTGAGCGCCTCGGTGTTGCGGTCGAGGTCGTCCCAACCCCAACGAGCCATTTCAGCGAGGTCGACCGGAGCGCCAACCGAGATCCGTAACAATTCGGCGAAATTATCGGGACCTAGCGCAAAGTCATCACGGCCGTGACTGTTCTCGAGCGCTCGGATCGCTCGGTCGAGCGAGACGCGGGCCTTTTCGAGAGCGAACGCAAAGTGTCGAGTCGTCGCCACGTCGCCGGCCGATCCTCCCCAGAAGCCGGTCGGGCCGTCGAAGGCCACCTTCAAGCCACGGAAAGCAATCAGAGATGCCTCGACTCTCGACGGCGCGATGTTGGTCCAATGATCGATCAGCCCGTAGAGAAACTCGGGTGTGGCTTCGAGTTGACGCGTTGCCGCACGGATCCGTTCTTCGAGCGGAGCGTAATCGTATGCCTCATACCCGACCACCGATACTGCACTCGCGGCGAGAAGCGGCAACCGAACATGGTCACGCAACTCGTCGTAAAAGAGCGCCTCTTTGTCGAACTCGATCAGCAACAGGCGCCGGTCGATCTCGTTTCTGACATCGAGATCGGTGAGCGCTTCGAGCGTACGCCGCTGCGCCGACCTGATCCGGGCACGGGCGGCGAGTCCGTCTTCGGACCAGTCGGGCAGCAACCCGTCGAACTCGTGAAGCCCGAGATATCTGGCGCGCTGCGGCGCGAACTCCCACTGTGCCCGGCGTACGTCGGAGAAGATCTGTGGCGGTACTTGCATCGGGGCTGAGCGTACTCGCCGCGCCGCGCATATCAGGTCGCCACGCAGACCGGCTCGCACCCAACAGAGCGCGCCCTGGGCCGCAATAGTTCAAACGCTGAAGTGAACGACGAACTCGATGAGTGTGCGGACGGCGAATCCCGTGCCTCCCTTGGCCACATAGCCGCTGGGGGTCTTCGCCCGGGCGGGCCCGGCCATGTCGATGTGAGCCCATGGAACGTCTTCGTCGACGAACTCGGCGAGTAGAAGTGCGGCCGTGATCGCCCCGCCTCGCCGTCCACCGACATTTGCCATGTCGGCGACACTCGAGTCGATGTCGGCGCGGTAGTCCGCTATCAGCGGGAGGCGCCAGAGCTTCTCGCCGCTGCGATCGGCCGCGGCGAGCAGATCGCCTGCGAGCTTGTCGTCGTTCGAGAACAGCGCTCCGCATTTGTCACCGAGGGCGATAGCGCCCGCGCCGGTGAGCGTCGCAACGTCGACGATCGCATCTGGCTTACTCTCGGACGCCAACGTAAGAGCGTCGGCGAGTATGAGCCGACCCTCGGCGTCGGTGTTGAGCACCTCGATCGTCTTGCCGTTGCGAGCCGTGAAGACGTCACCGGGGCGAACTGCCGTGGGACCGGGCATGTTCTCGACTATCGGAAGGAATCCGCGCACCGCCACGTTCGGTTCGAAGCTGGCCAGAGCCGACATCGCGGCGATGACGGCGGCGCCTCCTGCCATGTCCGACTTCATCGACTCCATGTTGTCGGCGGGCTTGAGCGACAATCCGCCAGAGTCGAACGTCACGCCCTTGCCGACGAGAGCGACCGTCGCCACGGCGTGCTCGGGCTCATATGAGAGTTCGACGAACATCGGCGGAGAGTCGCTTCCTGCGGCGACGGCGATCACGCCCCCAAGTCGCTCGTCGACGATACGCGCTTCGTCCCACACGTCGATCGCAAGACCGTAGTTGTCGGCGACCTCGATCATCGCTTCGACGAAAGCCGCCGGCTTCAGATCGCTCGCCGGCGTATTGACGAGGTCGCGAGCCAGGATCGTCGCTCTACACGACGCGACCGCAAGTCGAACCGAGTCGGCGTCGGCGTCGATCACCTCGACTACGCACACGGCCGGTTTGTCGTCATCGTCGGCGTAGTGGTCGAAACGGTAGAGAGCTAAAAGCGTGCCTTCGATCGCGGCTTTCGTCGCAGTCGGAACGTCGTCGAGTTCGACACTCAGTGCCGTCGCAACGGCGCCGAACTTCGTCGCCGCTTTCGCCGCAGACGCCGACGCGAGCCGGATCCGCTCTGCGTCGACCTCTACGCGCTTGCCGAGCCCGACCACTATCGCAACAACCGTCCGACCGTCGAGATCGAGTACTACCTGGGCGACCTTGTCGACAGAGCCCTTGAACCGCAACGCGTCCAACGAACGACTCAGCGCCCCGCTCGACACTTCGTCGAGACGGGTCGCGGGGCGCCCGAGTTCGTAGCCGTCGCCGTCTACCGCGGCGCCGACGACAACAGCGTCGGAATCAACACGTTCTATCGGCGCTGGTGTTGGTCGAACTTCGATCATTCAACTTTTCCTTCAGTTGTTCGGGCCTGTTGCTCAGACCGGTCATTCGGCGCTGTCAAACACCGGGCAGTTTTGCTGAATCGGGCGCGGCCTCCCGCGCCATGAGGAAGATCAAATCGCTCAGCCTGTTCAGGTACCGAATAAGCTCGGCATTGTCGAGTTCGCCGGAATCGACGAGCGCTACGCACAGACGCTCGGCACGACGAACAACAGTGCGGGCGAAGTCGAGCGCTGCCGACACACGCGTCTCGCCGGGCATCACGAAGTCGGTCAACTCGCCGAGTGCCTGTTCGTACCTGTCGATCTTGCCTGCAATGCGAACGTTCATGGCTTCGGACACAGCTGTCGTGCCGGGAACGAGAGCCACGCGCTTCTCGGCGGATGTCGCGAGTTCGGCGCCGACAACGAACATCTCGCTCTGCAACTCGATGATCGACGCCCCAAGATCGGCAGATGCCTCAGCGCGGGCAAGCCCCAGCGCCGAAACAGCTTCGTCGATCGTGCCGTACGCGTCGACCACGGCAGTCGCTTTCGAGACGCGTCCGCCGTGGAACAGCCCGGTCGTCCCACTGTCGCCCCGCCCCGTATACACACGCATGCGCCCCGACACTAGACGGCACACGCTGCGCGCCCCGCTAGCCTTATGCCGTGACCACGAAGTTCAATGTCGAAAACCTCGGCCCGGGCGGACGCTACGCCGTCGAACGGCTCGCCGATGTTGCCGAAATAACGTCTACGAGCAGAGTGCTCGAGATCGGCTCCGGACACGGGCTCGCCGCGATCCATCTCGCCGAGACTCGCCAATGCCATGTCGTGGCTACCGACTGCGACATGGAGAAGCTCGAACGGCTCCAACGCAGGGTGCTCGCGCTCGATCTCGAAGGGCTGATCGACGCGGCGCCGCTCAACTGCACGACACCCTGGCCTCACTCGTCTGACTCGTTCGACGTAGTGATTGCCGGCTCGGTACTCGACCGGACAGATTTCATGGACACTCCGGTTCAAGAAGCGTTCCGGGTGCTGCGCCCCGGCGGACATTTCGCAATTTACGGGGCCGTGTTCAAACGAGAATCACGCGATGACATGCTCATGCGGGTACTCGGCAAGGAAATCCAGTCGCTCGCCGACTATGAGCTGCTCCTCACCACGGCGCATTTCAGGATCGCGGCAAGCCGCATGCTGCCCGACCATCTCTGGGCCGATTACTACCGCCAATTCATCGAGGCGCTCGAACACGAACAGGTGGACGCACCCGACATCGGTCAGCCTTGGGGCTGGTATGAAGAGGCTGCGATCGTACTCACACATCTCGATGTCGTCGGCGTCGGCCTGGTGATCGGCCGCAAAGACATCGAAGACGAAACGCCACCGCCCGAGCTTCAAGCGGCCGAGGCGGTGTCGATGGCCGAAGCGATGCATCTCCCCGAAGTCGTCGAGACTCTGCGCTGATAGCGCATCTTCGATCACCGTCTAGCCATGTGCCCGGTCAAGCAACGGCCATCCCGGACAGAACTACATTTGCGAATGCCACCATCGTGGCGACATACAAGAGTCCCGTCGCCGACATGACCGCCGGATAGCCCGGCTCTTTGAGCGCTCGGCCGACGAGGTAAATGAGTGTCGCTGCAAACACGGCAGTGGCAATCCACGCCCAGGCGAGGGTCCCGTTCGTGGAGCCAATCGCCAACACGATGGAGTTCGGCGGGATCGACACCGTGACGGCCGCGACGCCAAGCGAACCCGCCGAGATCAGGTTGAGACGTTCGATCGCTCGTTTCGGTAGTTTCGGGTCGATCAAATACCAATGCCCGAGAATCATTGCGTCGGTCACCGCTCCGACAAATGCGGCGTTCAACAGCGCACGTACCAACCCAATGGCCGAAATCTCTGAGCCTGTTCCGATGGTCACGACGGCCGCGACGGCAATACCGGCAGCAATGAACTCGAGAACCGATTTTCCCCAGGGCGCTCGGCGGTCGAGCTTGGCCATCGAGTAGACGACCGCGACGAGCCCAACGCCCGCCGCTATCGGAAGCAACACCTGTTGCTGTGCGCCGGCCGCCCAGGCGAGCATCGCGAAACCGGCCGCGACAATGCCAACGAGCCAACCGTATCCCGCCGAGACGACACGCCATAGCTGGACGACGGCGAGCGCGCCAAACATGCCCGCCGCCCATTGCGCCAGGATCAGGTCAGGGGTGAAAGTAGTCAAGCCTCAACCTTTGAGATGCTCGTGATCTAAGAGATGGTCGGGATCTCGATGCTCGCGGTCAGTGGACGACGATGATGTCGTGGGGCGTGTTGTTGAGGCGTTCACCGCCGTCGGTCGTGACCGTCACGATGTCTTCGAGGCGCATGCCCCACTTGCCGGGAATATAGATACCCGGCTCTATCGAAAAGCACATTCCTTCTTCGAGGATAGTGTCGTTGCCGTCGACGATGTAGGGCTCCTCGTGCGTGTCGAGCCCGATACCGTGGCCGGTGCGGTGGATGAAGTACTTGCTGTATCCCGCGTCTTTGAGCATCGTGCGCGCAGTCGCGTCGATGCTCTGCGCCGTTACGCCGGGCCGTACCGCGCCGAACGCCGCCTGCTGCGCGGCGCGCAACGCGTCATAGGCGCTCGAGACCTCTTCGCTCGGTTCACCGATCGATACGTCACGGGTGGTGTCCGACGAGTAGTGATCCTTCGTTCCGCCGATGTCGACGACGACCATGTCGCCCCGCTCGATCACACGCTCTGAGACGTCGGAGTGCGGCGACGCCCCGTTCGGGCCGGAGGCAACGATCACGAAGTCGACAGTCTGGTGTCCGGCGGCCTTGATCGCGGCAGAAATGTCGTCTCCGACTTCGGTCTCGCGTCGCCCGATCCACGACAAGGCGTCGAGTTGAGATATGACGCTGTCGATTGCCTCTCCGGCCGCTCGCAGCGCGTCGACTTCGTCCGGTGTCTTCACCATGCGCAGCGGTCCGAGAACGCCCGAACACGGTTCGAACGAAGCTCCCGGCATTCGATCGGCAATTCCGAGTAGGTGCACGGCCCACATGCGGTCGCCGACCGACACGCGTGCCTTGTCGACGGCGGCCGCCGTCGCGATCTCAGAGGCGCAAAGTCCCTCCATGTCGTCACCGTCAGACCAGGGAACCAGTTCCAACAAGCCATCGAGGTCGTCGACGCGAGGCGCTTCGAGTTCGGGAATGATCAGCCGGTTCGGTCCGTCTCGACCGATCACGAGCAGCGTGATCCGTTCGAGTTCCATCGCTTCGTAGCCGCTCAAATAGAGGAGGTTTGCGCCGGCGCTGAGGGCCATCGCGTCGACTCCGGCCCGACACATCGCCTCACGCGTGCGTGCAAGGCGGGTTGCGTATTCTTCGCGGTCGATCATTGTGGCGCTCCCCCTGCCGACTCGACTGCCTCTCGCGCGTGATAACTCGATCTCGTGAGCGGGTCTGCCTCAACGTGCAAAAATCCCAATTCGCGACCGGCAATCCGCAATTCGTCGAACTCCGTGGGCGTCACCCAACGATCGACCGGCAGGTGGCGCCCCGTCGGACGAAGATATTGGCCGAGAGTGAGAATCTCGACGCCGACGGCCGACAGATCCGACATCGCTTCGACGATCTCGTCGTTCGTCTCGCCCATCCCGACGATTATTCCAGACTTCGTGGTGAGCCCCGCCGATGACGCTCGACCGAGGAGCGTGAGGCTTCGAGCGTAGCCGGCCTGCGGACGGCAAAGTCGCTGCAATCTCGCGATCGTCTCGAGGTTGTGATTGAACACGTCCGGACGCGCATCGGCCACGGTCTGGAACGACGACTTGGAGCCCTTGAAATCTGGGACGAGCACTTCGACGTCGCATTCGGGCCGACGGTCACGAATCGCCCGGATGCTCCGAGCGAATATCTCGGCGCCGCCGTCGTCGATGTCGTCGCGGGCGACGCTCGTGAGCACTGCATGGACGAGCCCCATCTTGTCGACCGCCTCGGCGACGCGTTCGGGCTCGCTCTCATCGATGTCGAACGGTTTCGACGTGTCGACGTCACAGAATCCGCACGACCGGGTACAGCGAGTGCCGAGCAACATCATGGTTGCCGTTCGTTCGCTCCAGCACTCGTAGATGTTTGGACAACCTGCGGACTCACATACGGTGTTGAGGTCGAGATCGCGCATCAGATGTTTGAGTTCTTTGTAGCCGGGCGCGGAGAAGTCGGTCCGGCGTTTCAGCCAAGCGGGGCGTTCGCGCGCCTGGGCTCGCACGTCGGGGCCGGCTTCGACGGCTACCGCGCGAAGGCTGCGGATCTTCACCGGCACCGACTGAGATGCCCTCGGCCAAGCCTCCGCTGCCAGTTCCGTATCGCGGCCGAATACGTCGGCTGCGTGCGCAATGAAACGCTCCGACACCGACTTGATCGTCGGAGTCTCGTCGACGAATTCCTGCATTGTCGCGACTCGGCGTCCGACGATCCCGCACGGGACGATCTGCGACCAGTACTGCATGTCGGGATCGATGTTGAGCGCGACGCCGTGCATCGATACGCCGCGGGTGATCCGGCATCCGATCGCTGCGATCTTTCCTCGTTCGGTCCAGACGCCGGAGCGGCCCTGTTCTCGATGACCGCTTATGCCGAAATCGAGCAGCGTCCGCAGCACGATCTCTTCGAGGTTTCGGACGTGAGCAACGACGTCGGGAATGCGCCCCGGCCCGTCGAGGCGAAGGATCGGATATGCGACGAGCTGGCCCGGGCCGTGGTACGTGACGTCACCACCACGATCGACTTCTACGATCTCGACACCGAGATCGTCGTATTCGGCCGTCGTCCGCAACAGGTTTGCCCTGTCGGTACGACGCCCGAGCGTATAGACGTGCGGATGCTCGACGAGAAGCAGATAGTCATCGCATTGGTCGGCGACCCTCGCGTCGAAGATTCGATGTTGGAGGTCGTATGTCTCGCCATACGGGACGCGCCCGAGCCAGCGAGCGCGCAGCACAGGTCGAGAGTCGGCAACAGAATCGCCCGAGCCGACTCGAGTCCGAACCGTTTCGGTCACGCGTGCAGCCCGCGTCCGGTCGCGCCGAGAGCTGCTTCACCGATTGCCTCCGACAGCGTCGGATGCGGATGAACGAGGAATCCGAGTTCACCGACGGTGGCGCCCCAGTTCGTCGCCAGGTACCCCTCGACGAGTTGTTCGGTTGCCCATGGGCCGACGATATGAACACCGATGATCACACCGGTTGACGCGTCGCTGACGATCTTGACGAACCCCCGCGTCTCACCGAGGATTATCGCTCGACCGACACCGGCGTAGTTGTGTTTAGCGACCTGGACTTCATAGCCCCGATCGCGTGCTTGGTCTTCGGTCAATCCGCACCACGCGACCTCGGGATGTGAGTAAACGCACCACGGTACGTTGTCGTAGTCGACCGGTAGTGGTTCTTCGCCTGCGATGTCGCGAATCGCAACCATTGCCTCGGCATATCCGACATGAGCAAGCGCCGGCGTCGGAACACAGTCTCCAACTGCATAGATTCCTTCTACGGCCGTACGCATCGTGTCGCGGTCGATCTCGACGAAACCCCGCTCGTCAACGCCGACGCCAACGCCGACGAGTCCGATGTTGCGGGTCGCCGGCGCCCGCCCGACGGCGACGAGGATCTTCTCGACGTCGGCCTCGATGTCGCTGTCGCCGTGGGTGAAGAGCAGCGTTTCCATGGCATCGTGACCGGTCGGTTTGTGGCCCGTCACTCGCGCCGAAGTTCGTATGTCGACGCCGCGTTTTTTCAGATCGGACGCAAGCTGTTTCGACAAGCCTTTGTCTGCCATGTACAGAATCGAGTCGAGTGCTTCGACGAGAAGGACTTCGACCCCCATGTCTGCCCAGACCGACGCAAACTCGACGCCGATCACTCCACCTCCTATGACGGCCGCGCTCGTCGGGAGTTCTTCGAAGAAAAGAGCCTGGTCACTCGTGACCACCGACGTGCCGTCGATGTCGAAGCCGGGGATCGTCATCGGTGTCGAGCCGGTGGCTACGACGATCGATCCGGCGGCGACAGTTTCGCTACCGCCCTCGGTGCTGACCTCGATGGTGTTCCGGTCGACGATCCTGCCAAAACCCTTCAGCACGGTCACTTTGCGCCGCTTGAGCAGCCCTTCAAGGCCCTTCACCAAGCGATCGACGACTTTGGTCTGGCGCGTGATGGCAGTCGGCCAGTCGACGGTGGTGCGCTCGGTGCGAATGCCGAACTCAGCCGACTCCTTGACCGTTCGGTACACCTCGGCCGTCTGAAGGAGTTCCTTGGCCGGAATGCAGCCACGGTTCAAACAGGTGCCGCCGGTCGCGTCGGCTTCGATCAAGATGATCTGTAAACCTGCGGCAGCACCGTACAGTGCGGTTGCGTAACCGCCCGGTCCACCACCGATTACTGCGACGTCGTAGCGTTCCGACACTGATACTCCCCGTAACTCGAACCCGCGCGTATCGCCCCATCATATGGACGGAGCGCTCGTCTTCGGGCCAAATCACTCTACCGTCACCCGCAGATATGTACGCGATCCGGTGTTTCGGGAGAAATCGGGTGAAATCCTGATATCTGAGCATAGAAATGATGGTTCATGCTGCGGGCTGGGTCGCTGCGAAACGAGGAGCGATCACATGGCTGGATTGACCCACAAAACAAAATTGTTGGCCGCGACATTGGCATTGACCGCATCGATAGCGTTCGTCGCGACAGCGATTGGACCTGTTCCCAGCGCAGCGGGCCAGTCGCCTGAGGTCGCCGAAGAGACTGGACCGGCTACGATTCCCGAAAAGGGACGCTGCCCGGTCGAATGGTCGGCCCTGCGATTCAGCCACGACTGGGGCGACCCACGATCGGTTGGCGGTGGCCACAAGGGAACCGATCTGTTCGCCGAAGAGGGTACGACCGCATATGCGGTCGAAAACGGCATCGTGACCCAGGTGCGTAACACGCCAAGTGGCGCCGGTGGAATCTCGGTCTGGCTACTCGGTGACAGTGGAGTGCAGTACTACTACTCACACAACTCCGCCAACGCCGTCACCGAACCGGGAACACGGGTCGCAGCCGGTGACGTTGTCGCTTACGTCGGAGCGAGTGGAAACGCTGCCGGCGGCTCGACGCATGTCCACTTCGGAATCGATCCCGAGGCGAGCTACGGGCCGCAAGGCGGTGGCGCCTGGGCAGACCCATTCAGCCACGTCCGCCGCTGGTGTTTCGGAGCCGAACCTGATTCGGCGAACTGGCTGGCAATCCGACGCTTCGAAACACGCAATGGCGAGACTGCAATCACGACCCTCGACTTGGTCACCGGCCACTGGTACATAACTCGCGAGGACGCCCCGGACGAAGTCTTCGGCGCCGGCGCCGGATATGAGTTCCCACCTTCAACCGAACCCGGTCAGCCGGACCCGCAGGCCTGATATCCGGCGACAAGCGCGAAACGAGCCTGGTCGGAATAGCTCCGCTCAGCTATCGTGGCTCGATGCCTACTCGATGGTTGATTCTCGGCGCGCTGGTCTGTGGCATGGCGATACTCGTCGCCGCCGCGATCTTTTTCATACAAGCCTCTTAGGGCCCTCAAGCGCCCATGGCGTGATAGCCGCCATCTACGTGAACGAGTTCGCCGGTCACTCCGATCGACCAGTCCGACAATAATACGGCGGCCATGCGAGCGACGGGTTCCGCGTCGGTGATGCTCCATCCCAACGGGGCGCGCTCGCTCCAAGCCTCTTCTAACTTCTCGAACCCCCCTACCGACTTCGCTGCCATCGTCCGGATTGGGCCCGCTGCGAGGGTGTTGACTCGAATGCCTTCGGGCCCCAGGTCACGAGCGAGATAGCGCGTGATCGATTCCAACGATGCCTTCGCCACGCCCATCCAGTCATACGACGGCCATGCGACACGCGCATCGAAGTCGAGCGAAAGGATGGATGAGCCCCGGCCGAGCAGCGGCCTGAGTCCACGCGCTATCGCGGCCAACGAGTACGCGCTCGTCTGGATCGCGACCGAGACATCCGCCCACTCGGTGTCGACGAATCCTCCGCCCAGACATGCAGGCGGAGCGTATCCAATTGCGTGCAGGACGCCGTCGACCCGACCCCATCGCGACTCGAGCGCTGCTCGGACTGCTTCGATCTGTGCAGGTTCGTTAACGTCCATCTCGACGACGTCGGGCTCGACGGGCAGGCGCTTGGCCGTCAGTTTGGTGAGGCGGTACCCCCGGCCGGCGCCCGAGAGGACGACTTCGGCGCCTTCTTGCTGTGCGATCTTCGCTACCGCGAACGCGATCGACTTGTCGGTGAGAACGCCGGTGATGAATAGCCGTTTGCCGTCGAGGAGCATGAGCGACGCCTTCTACTAGTTTCAGACCTATGACAACAGACCCGCCTTGTGGATCTAGTGTTACTGCGTGAAATTCTTGTCCGACGAATGGATCGACACAGCGCACGTCCGGCTTCAGTCAAACGAGAGATTCGTGAAACTCTCGCGCCACGCGAGGTTGCGCCTCACGATCGTCGCCGAGCCTGCGCCGGATTGGGCGCGCAGCGTGACGATCGGCATCACGCAGGGCAAGATCGAACTGCACCGAGATATCGAGGGGCGCTCGGGAGCGATCGGGCGCGCATCGTATGACACGTGGAAGGCGATGTTGCGACACGAGCTGCACCCGCGCCGCGCCGCATTCACTCGACGCCTCAGGGGCAAGGGCCTGCCGATCATTCTCGCAAACTTCGTGCTGATCGACGCGGCGCTCGACGTATTCCGCGAGATCGAAATCGACGACTGAACGGCGCTCATGAACGATCCAGGGAAACGGGCCACGGTACGCCACACACCGACGCCGGTCGAGCTTGCCAACGCCACGTTTCGGTTCGACCGGAAGGAATCGGTGCCCGACGGCGTGCGGCGCATGGCGACGGCCCAGCTCGACGCCGGTATCTACGTGCTCACGAATCCGGACGAACTCGGCCTGGGCGAGTCGGTGCGCGACTTCCGCAAGCGATGCAAGAAGCTGCGGGGTCTGCTTCGCATGGTTCGTCCCGAACTCGGCGGCGTTTTCAAGCGCGAGAATGTGGCAATTCGAGACGCTTCTAGATCGCTCTCAGAAGCGCGCGACGCGCAAGCCATGATTTCGACCGAGGGCGATCTCATTTCGAACGGCAAGTCCGATGTGACGAAGAGCGAAGCTGCGGAGGCGCATGCGGAGATCGTTGCCCACGCTCAGCGTGAGGCCGCCAATCTCGAAGCGCATCTCGATCGGATGCAGCCCGCTATCATTGCCCTCGGCGAAGTGCGTGAGCGAGTGCCGTCGTGGCCGCTCACTCTGGAAGGGTTCGACGCTCTTGCTCCTGGGATCGCAAAGGTGTACCAGCAAGGCCGCAAGCTCGCCGCCGCCTCGCGGGAGTCTCCAACTGTTGTCGCGTTGCATACGTGGCGCAAACGCGCAAAGTACCTCTGGTACCAGATCGGCATCATCACGCCGGCCAAACCAAAGAAACTCCAGCCGCTGACTGACCAGCTCGACGATCTGGGCGACCTATTGGGCCACGACCACGATCTGGCCGTAATGATCGAGACACTGAAGAGTTCGCCCTCAGACTTCGGCGGCAAGGGCTACGTCAAAAAGGCCGCCAAAGCAGCTCGCTCCCAACGCAGGCACCTTCAAAAGGACGCACACGCTATCGGCAAGGGCATCTATACCGACAAACCGGGCGTGTTCGTCGCCAAACTCGGTCGATACTGGGACGCCTGGCACGAGTGATCGGCGGTGAACAGCGCCATCCGCTCGCTAGGGCCCTTATCCTGTGCACATGGACCCGACCAACTGGCTCCCGCATCGCCCGCCGTTTCTTCTCGTCGATGACGTCGAGATCACCGACACCGGGTACCGAGCGACGGGTACGTGGACGCCCGGCGAAGAGCGCTACGCCGGCCATTTCCCAGGCCGCCCGATGTTGCCGGGCGTGCTCCAGGTCGAGTCGATCGCGCAGGTCGGGGCGTGCGCACTCATCGCCGGCGGGATCGACGGCTTGCCTGTCTTTGCCGGTCTCGACAGGGTGCGCTTCAAGCGCCCCGTGCTGCCCGGCGACCGGCTCGACATAGTGGTTGAACTCGACGAGTTCCGCCACCGGGTCGGCTCGGGGCGGGGCTCGGCGTCGGTCTATGGTAAGCTGGTCTGCGATGCAGCGCTCCGGTTCGCAGTCATCCCGAACCCGGAGCATGACGCAGTCATCGAACTCAACTGAGGCAGGGGCGATGATCCCAGGCGGCGCGACAAATGGGGGTCGGCGCCGCCGATCGTCATCGCGGCTCAGGGCCCGTGTTGTCGGCGCTGGAGTTGCCGGCGCCTTGATTGCCGCGGCTTGCGGCAATGCGGGCGAGGCTGCCCGCACCACAGCGCTCGTGCCGAAGCCGAACAGCATGACGGTCGGCTCGGGATCCGTAGATCTCGACAGTCAGACCATGCTGATCGTCGAAAGCGGCGGAGGCGCCGTCGACCCGGTCGTGACTTACATCCAAGAGTCGATCAAGGCGGCTACGGGCTGGGATTGGAGGGCTGCGTCAGGGCAAGATATGACTGCGTCGGGCAGCGTCGTTCGATTGTCGCTGAGCGAGCGGGATGTCGGTGGTCTCGGGTCCGAGGCATATCGCCTGCGCGCTGGGAATGGTGAGATCGCGATAGAGGCAAGCAAGCCCGCCGGCCTGTTCTATGGCTTTCAGACGCTCAGGCAACTCCTGCCGCCCGAGGTCTATGGCAATCGAGGCTCGACAGAATCCTCGACCTTGTCGGTGCCCGAAGTGTCCATCGACGACGAGCCCGACCTCGAATACAGGGGCGTCATGTTAGACGTCGCCCGGCACTTCTTCACGCCGAATGAGGTGAAGGCACTCATCGACGTCATGGCTGCGCACAAGCTCAACCGTCTCCACATGCACCTGACCGACGACGAGGGCTGGCGTCTGGAGATCAAGAAGTATCCCGAGTTCACAAACGTCGGCGCGTGGCGCGGCGGGGGCACCGCGCTGCCCCCGCTCGAGCTCGACACGGCCGGCTTTCCACTCGAGAACGGCAAACCGACCGCGGGCAGGCCGATCGCACCCATGGGCGGCAACAGTCGATACGGTGGCTTTTACACGCAGGACGACATCCGTGAGCTCGTCGCATATGCGCAAGACCGCTTCATCGAGATAATTCCCGAGATCGAGGGCCCGGCGCACAACAGGGCCGCGGTCGTAAGCTACCCGGAGCTGCTTTCCGACCCCGAAGACTTCTCTGACTACACGTCGGTACAGGGCTACACCGACAACGTCCTCGCTGCGGAGCTGCCCTCGACTTACACGGTCATGGAGGACGTGCTGAGCGAAGTGATCGAGCTCTTCCCGAGCGAGTTCGTGCATATCGGCGGCGACGAGGTGCCCGCGCAAGTCTGGACAGACTGTGCCCCATGCCAGGCCGTCGCCGACGAGCAGGGTTTGTCGAGCGTCAAGGAGCTCAGGTCGCTGTATCTGTCGCGTCTGTACACATTCCTCGCCTCGAAGGACAAGCAAGCGGTCGTCTGGGAGACATTCGACCTGTTGGACCCTCAGGTCGAGCCGTACTTGGTCGACGCCTGGGCGAACGGAGCCGCGGGCGTCGACTCGGCAGACGCAGGGAATCCGACGATCTTCACGCCAGCCCAATTCGCCTACATGGATCAGCGATATTCGTTGGCCTACCCCGAGATCGGGCTCGAGTGGGCCGGCACCACCGACAGCGCCCGCGCATACTCGTATCAGATTCCGCTCGATCAAATGCGCCCCGAGGGCCGAGACAACGCTCTCGGCATCTCGATCGGCGTTTTCACCGAGCTCATCTGGAACCAAGAGCGCCTCGACGAGATGATGTTTCCACGGGCGACAGCTCTTGCGGAGGTCGCCTGGACGAAGCCTGAGCTGCGAAGCTGGCCCGACTTCGCCGCCCGCATGGGCTCGGCGCAGCTCGACCGGCTCGACGCTATGGGGATTGGCTACCGAATCGCGCCGCCAGAATGGGAGTCCGACGGTTCCACGCTCTCGCTGTCCGCCGAGTTCCCCGGGCAGACGATTCGGTATGTGTGGGGTGCCACAGACCCCACGACCAGTTCATCTCAATATACGGCGCCACTTACGATCGGTTCGCAAAAGATGCTCCGCGCAGCGGTCTTCGACAGCTCCGATCGCCGTAGCGACATCGCCGCCGTCGACGTAAACGCACTGGTCGGCAGCGGGGCGAGGTGATTTCTACGGTCCCTGGTTCTTGCTCGCGCCGGAGTTCAGTTCGCCGCGTCCCGAACTCGAATCTTGGGCCTGAGTCGGATTCGTTTCTGCGATTGCCTCGTTCAGGGGAGCCGGTTTTTCCGCTGCCGCCCTACCGAATGCCTGAAGTACGGCGTTCGTCAGCGTATAGTCATCGGTGTCTCCCGATAGGTCCCAGACCATGACGCCGCCGAGGCCCTCGCTCTGGGCATATTTCGTCTTCGTCGCAATCGAGGTCGGGTCGTCGTAGGTTATGAAGTAGGGGCCGCTCGAACCTGCATTCGGGTCTGTACTGGTCTCGGAATTCCATAACCATGGGACTTGCGACGCCGAGTTGGTGTGTTGAGTCCACCGCGAGTTGCTGAGGTACGGCGCTAGGTTTTTGTAGTTAATCATGCCCGGTTGGCCTGGATTGCCGGGCCCGGTCGCATTTTGCGGAAATGCTTGGTATAGCCCGTCGTTGTTCGTCGCAACTTGGCCCATGCTGCGGCCGTAGTATGGGAGACCCACGTTGATCTTGGACTTCGGCATACCGGCTGCGACGTAGGCATCCACCGCCGACTCTACCGTTTGGTTCCGGATCCAGGGGTCAGGGGCAGCGTTGTCCGGGCTCAACGGTGCGTTGAACGCCGTCACGGTGCCGAACGCCCCGTTGGAGTCGTAGGTCATGAGGTTGGCGTAGTCGAGCAGGTCGGCCACTTTCGTCACCTCGATGTTCTTGATCATGTTCGGATTTCCGGAGAGCGCAGCTGTCAGCTGGTATGTCTTGGCGTCTTTTTGCCCTTGCGCATTCAGCGAGTTGCGCACCTCTTGCAGCAACAACGTGAAGTTTCCCTTGTCGGACGGGCTGTGCGCCATGCCGGCCACTCCACCTTCGACGGGGAATTCCCAGTCGATGTCGACACCGTCGAATTGGTACTTCGACGCGAATGCGGCGGCGCTGTCAGCGAAGAGTTTGCGTTTGGCGCTGTCGGCCGCGACTTCGGAGAACTTGAGCGAGAGCGTCCATCCACCGATCGAGATGATGGTCTTCAAATTCGGATTGGCTTTCTTTAGTTCGATCAGTTTCCCGAAGCTCCCACAGATCGCCCCCTTGTAATTATTCGACGACGGGTCGCACATTGCCCACGTATAACCAGGCCACGCGCCCGATGCATCGCTGAAACCCCCCCAATCGGCCCAGGCGTCACATGGCGCCACCGTCCCGACAGGAACGCTCACGGGTGTCCCGTCAAGATTCTTGCAGTCCCCCTGTCCATTGACTGTCTCGGTGGGATAGAAGGTGGCGAAAGCGTAGTTGACGGCACTCAATGATGAGGCCGGGATGTCTCGCACGTAATACTTGCTCGAGTACACACCCCACTCCGGGAAGTATGCGACGAAATCCATATCGTTGTTGGCACCCGCTTCACCCTCACCCACGCGCAGGCTCGAGTCGGAACTCGTCGAGGCGCACGCCGCCAAAAGCAGCGCAAAAACCGCACAGCCGACCCCAACCTTGATCGCCATCATTGAACCGTTTCGATGCATTTGCAGTCTCCTTCAATCGCCTATGCTCTTTTCATCGGCCAAGCGGCACTAAATATCAACATTCTGCGAATATCGAATGAGTTTTTCGTGGTCAGATGCGACGAATCAGACCCGCCGGAAGGCGAGCACGGCGTTGTGTCCGCCGAACCCGAACGATTCACTCAGCGCAACCTCGATTCCGGGCGCTTCACGTGCCTCATTCGGCACGACGTCGACGTCGATTTCTGGGTCGGGCGTCTCGTAGTTGATCGTCGGCGGTATCACCTCGTTGGCGAGTGCGAGCGCTGTGATCCCGGCCTCGAGGCCACCTGCTGCGCCGATGAGATGCCCCGTCATCGACTTGGTCGACGAAACGGGTGGAATATCGTCGCCGAAGACCCGTTCAAGTGCCGTGACCTCGGCCTTGTCGTTGAGCTGGGTCGACGTACCGTGTGCGTTCACATAACCGACCTCCGATCGCTCGATCTGGCCGAGGTCGAGCGCCATCTCGATTGCGCGAACGGCGCCGTCGCCCCGTGGATGCGGCGCGGTGATGTGGTGAGCGTCGGCCGTACGTCCGTAGCCTGCGACTTCACAGATTGGCTCGGCGCCCCGCGCCCGAGCATGTCGATCGCTCTCCAACACGAGAATCCCGGATCCCTCGCTCATGACGAATCCGTCTCGATTCAGGTCGAATGGCCGGCTCCCCGATCGGGTGAGCGCTCCAAGATTACGGAATGCCGAGAGCGTGAGCGCTTCGATGCACGATTCGGCGCCACCGGCGATCATCACATCGGCCAGCCCACTCGCAATCGTCACCGCCGCGTCTCCGACAGCATGCGCGCCCGCAGCACACGCGGTCGTCACCGTAGTGTTCGGGCCGCCGAGACCGTATCGCATCGAGATGAACGCGCCCGCGGCGTTCGGCATGAACATCGGAATGAGAAGCGGCGACACGCGGTCTTCGCCGCGCTCGAGCATAACGACGTGTTGAGCGAGAAGCGTCGAGATCCCGCCAATGCCGGTCCCCATGATCACACCCATACGATTACGCGCGTCTTGGCCATACTCGGACGGATCGAGTTCGGCGTCTGCGAGCGCTTCTATCGTTGCGGCCGCTGCGAGGTTTGCGACACGATCGTTGCGCCGTGCGGTCTTGCGCGAACCCAACATCTCAACTGGGTCGAAATCATGCACGAGACCCACCGGGTGGCCGCCGGCCACATCGAGAATCCCGTTTTCGCCTGCCACGATTCGAGCAAAAACGTCGCGCGAGCCGATCCCGAGCGGGCATGCGAATCCAACGCCCGTGACGAAGACTTTGCGACCGTCCATTTGGCTTCCTGGGGTTGATACGCCGACCTGTGCCGGTCTAGGGGGTCAACTTCTCTTGGATCAGGTCGAGCGTCTGGCCAATCGTTTCGATCCCATCCAGTTCCTCTTCGGGGATCTCGATGTCGAACGCGTTTTCGATCTCCATCACGAGTTCGACAAGGTCGAGGCTGTCCGTGTCGAGATCTTCGGCGAACCGAGCGTCTTCGGTCACCTTTCCCGGTTCGAGTTCGAGTGTCTCTTCGGCGAGTTCGCGAAGCTTGTCGAGAACCTCGGATCGTTGCATTTCAATTTCCTCTCATGATTGGACAACCAAACCGACGTTAGCTACTCATACCGCCGGCGACAATGATTACCGAACCCGTCACATATGATGCACGCTCCGAAGCAAGGAACGACACGGCGGTCGCGACCTCGTCGGGTGTGCCGAAGCGCCCCGCCGGTATCTCGATCAGCGCGCGCTCACGCTGGGCGTCGTTGAGCGCCGCAGTCATTTCGGTATCGATGAAGCCCGGCGCGACGACGTTCACGGTCACGTTGCGTGTGGCGAGTTCCTTTGCGAGCGATTTCGAGAATCCGATGATGCCCGCTTTCGCCGCAGCGTAGTTCGTTTGCCCGGGTACTCCCACAATGCCCGACACAGAACTGATGTTGATGATGCGCCCCCATCTGGCCCGCATCATCGAACGGACTGAGCGTCTGCAAGCGCGCATCATTCCGGTCAGATTGGTGTCTATCACGTGCTGCCAAGCCTCGTCGGACATGCGGACGAAGACACCGTCGCGGTTGACTCCGGCATTGTTCACGAGCACTTCGACTTTGCCGTCGAAGCCCGACTCGGTCGCTTCGAACGCGGCCGCAACCCCGGCATCTGTCGAGATGTCGCCGACCGCGTCGACGCCGTCGATCTCGGCTGCCAACTCGGCACAACCCGATCTCGAGTTGCATCCGACACGGAAACCGACCGCTGCGAGGTCGCGGGCGATCGCTGCACCGATACCACGTGATGCCCCTGTAACGAGGGCGATCCTGCCGATCACGATGCGAGACTCCAATCGAGCAATACCGACGCCCAGCTCATTCCGGCGCCGAACCCGGCAAGCAAGACCTTGTCGCCT
>SDBV01001792.1_pt1 | contig 32123 bp, 32 predicted proteins | sample 2277081 | NCBI WGS metagenome assembly SDBV01 (sample SAMN10402039, study PRJNA504765) | marine sediment metagenome | isolation source: marine sediment core GS10_PC15, 223 cmbsf | place: Arctic Ocean: Southern Knipovich Ridge | collected 2010 | reverse complement strand
GGGCCCCCACCAGAAGGTCGCCAATTCAGGAAGCCCCTCAAGGAACTTGAACACCCACAAACTTTCCGAAAGGCCAATTACGGCGCCCGCTATAAGTCCGCCCAGAATGCCCGCCAGCGCGCAGTTGATAAGTTTTCGTCTATATTCGCCCACTTGCTTCGGTGTCAGGTGAACCGCGGAACCCTCCGCCTCGGCAGCCTCCTTTCTCGCCTCTGCCAGTTTCTCCTGCATCTGTTCTTTAGACGGTCTGGAGCGAAGAAGGAAGATAGGAAGACCGATAAGAAATGGAACAAGTTCTCCCACCCACCAGCCAAGATGGGCGAAGAGGAATGTCTTTGCCGTGCCGCTTTTGGCTGCCAAGCATATGGTGAATACGATCTCTCGGATTCCCTCACCGCCGACGGTTGGCCCCAAAACAGTTCCCCATATCATGAGGGGACTCGCAAAAAAGATGTCGTATATTGTAGTGTTCTCAGCACGGATGGCAGACATTGTTCCAAAATACATTAGGCATGTTCCGACGTGCACAAGTACACCGAACATGACCGCCAGGATGAGGTAACCCTTGTGGCCACCGTATGCAGCTGCTGCAGCGCCGAGTTTGTCTAATTTGTTTCGAACAGCTGCTGGCGTCGGAACCACGGCGACTATCACTTGTATGATACGCGGATTGAGCAGCGTGAGAAGGGAGATGACGGCTACACCGCCGAAGACCGTCATAAAGATTATGAGCACGGGAGTTTTGAATTCCAGAAGATGATATCCCATTGGGAATGTAATGAACGTGATTAGAGTTACAGCTATAAGACCGATCAGCTTCTCGATGGCTATCACCGTTGTGCTCTTAATCACCTCGCCGGTGTATCTTGATGAGTCGTAAAGCCTATATCCGTCGAGTCCTATCGTGCCTGGCAGAAATATGCCGATTGTGCGTCCCACAAACCAGCTTTGAACCATGTACCAAAACGGAATACGCAAACCCTGGCCGTGCAGAAGCAGTCTCCAGCGCAATACGCCGAAGAGCATGCCGATGAGCTTGACCACTGCCGCGAAGAGAAGCCAAAAAACAAGATTGTGTGTTTCGACGCCACGCAATTCCGATATTAGATTGGAAAGAGTGAGTTTCTTGAAGACACCCGCCTTGAGCGATTTGACGGCAGGCTTCCTGCCATCGCCAGCATCGAAATGAAGCGTTACTTTAAGAAACTGAAATTCATTCTCAGGCAGATCGACGGTAACGGCCCTGGATTTTTTTACAGGCCTGCTCATATCCGTCAGATTTCCGCGAGGCACTATGTTTTCCCAGGACTCGCCTGTGGCGCTCCCCTCGATTTCCGCTTCGGTTTCATCCGTCTTGCGTAATGCGTAGAGCTTGAGCCGGTTCTTATCGAGTTGGCTTCCGAGATCGAAAACAGAACTTGTAGAGGTCTCCGATTCTTCCGGCACTTCAACAAGTTCAGCGTCTGTCCATTTTATGTCCCCACCCCAGAAATCCGGACGCAGTCCAAAAGTTTCGGGACGGAACAACAAAGTGAAAAGACCGAGGGTGAGGAGAAGTTTAATTGCGAAAACGATTGCTTTGCTCTTCATTAAAATACATTTCCCTCGTAAAGCGGATCATGACGGCAAAGGTCTCCAACAACCAAAGCACACGAAATTCTACATAAACAGGCATTAGGAGGCAACTTTTACCTTAATGCGGACGCCCGAATATTGCGCTGTGCCGAAAGCTTATCTATAATTGGAAAACTTAAGCTTCTCCGAATCAGGGGACATTCAGCAACATCAGGAGTATTCAGTATGGAGAACGTAGTGATCATAGGATCGGGACCGGCGGGCTGCACTGCCGCACTTTACACGGCAAGAGCGCGGCTGGAACCGCTACTGTTCGAAGGCCAATTGGCAGTCGACTTGCTTCCTGGCGGCCAATTGATGACAACCACCGAAGTCGAGAATTATCCAGGTTTCCCAGAGGGAATAAGCGGCCCGGATATGATGGACCTCTTGAAAAAGCAGTGCAAGCGCTTTGGAACAAAAGTCATTTCAAAGACATTGACCTCCGTGGACGTGTCAAAGCGGCCATTCACCGTTTGTTCCGGCGATGAAACATGGGAAACTAAATCTATCATTATCGCCAGCGGAGCTAACGCAAAATACTTGGGGCTTGAATCTGAAAAGCTGTTCATGAATCGCGGCCTTTCAGCGTGCGCAACTTGCGACGGAGGTTTGCCACGTTTTCGCGACAAGCCGATAGTGGTCGTAGGCGGCGGCGATACGGCAATGGAAGAGGCCTTGTTCTTAACGCGCTTCGCCAGCACTGTGCATGTCGTTCACCGGCGCGACCAGTTGCGCGCGAGCAAGATCATGGGTGAACGCGTCGTGTCGCATGAAAAAGTCGTTATGGAGTGGAGCAGCGTTTTGGACGAAGTGCTCGGAAACGACGATGACGGTGTGACGGCAGTACGGTTGAAAAGCACCAAGACGGGCGAGACAAGGGAACTTGAGTGTACCGGCTGTTTCATGGCAATTGGCCATAAGCCCAACAGCGAACTTTTTGAAGGCGTTCTCGATATGGACGAGAACGGTTATATCAAAGCCGTGCCGGGTTCATCGCGCACCCAGATCGAGGGATTGTTTGCCGCCGGTGACGTCCAGGACCACGTTTACAGACAAGCCATTACCGCAGCCGGTTCAGGCTGCATGGCGGCCATAGATTGCACAAGATGGTTAGAGGAACAGGAAGGATAGCGCCCCTATTCTTCGTCTTCAGTCCTATCGATCCGGTGATCCATCTCAAACGCCGGCTGGTCGTATTTGGGGTGCCCTACGATTTTTGCCGGTACGCCGGCAACGGTACAATGCGGTGGCACATCTTCAAGCACGACGCTGCCCGCGCCGACTTTCGCGCCTTCGCCTATCTCGATGTTGCCCAGAATCCTTGCGCCCACGCCAATGAGTACGCCATGACGCACCTTGGGGTGTCTGTCGCCCACTTCTTTACCAGTTCCACCCAGGGTTACCGAATGCAGCATTGAAACATCGTTTTCGATTACGGCTGTTTCGCCAATAACCACACCGGTCGCATGGTCGATTAAGAGCCCATGTCCGATTTTCGCCGCCGGATGTATGTCCACTCCAAACACCTCCGAAATCCTGCTTTGCATAAACAAGGCGAGTGATTTGCGTCCTTCACCCCAGTAGTAATGCGCCACCCGATATGCCTGAATGGAGTGAAAACCCTTGAAGTGCAACAGCGGCAGCGAATACTGATCGCACGCAGCGTCTCGGTCGCAAACCGCACGAATGTCCGCCCGAACAGAGTCGCATATGCTAATGTCATTGGCGAAAGCCTCGCTGATGAGGTCTCGCAACGTAAGCGATGGCAGCGTAGAGCTTTCAAGTTTGCTCGCCAAATGAAAACCAAGGGCATCTTCCAGAGTTTTGTGGTTCAGAATAACCGCATGCAGAAAACTCGCCAGCATAGGTTCCCCTGCCTCTTGCTCGGCAACCTCATCCCGAATCCTATCCCACAAAGTGTCGCTGTTTGTTTCGCCCATCGTTCTTTCTCCCACTTCCAAAGAAAACAAAAGCCGTCCCATAATTAAACAAACAGGATAAGAATCTCATTCCATTTCGTGTAGTGTAACAGAATAAAGCGTCGTGAAAAAGAGTTTTCAAAAGGATCTAAGCACCGGATGAATGACGATACTCGTAACAGTTTCCCCAAATTCTTGTTAAGTTCATTGCTCGCTGACTTGCGCTTTGAGTAAACCCTCAAGGTATGTTGCGAGTTCTAAAACGTCCAACCGCCCCTCATTCCACTTCTGATCCGCCGCCTTAAGGGCATCATAGTAGGGCTGACGATTTTCACTGATTCGCTCAGGGACGATTTTGTTCCCGGGCAACAATCCGCCATTTCGAAGACAAATTAGATAGTAACACGCGGCCCTTGCTGTCCGGCCGTTACCTTCGATAAATGGATGAATCCAGTTCATGCGCCAGAGAGCGTAAGCGGGGAGATACGTAGGGTGATCGACGATTTCCCAGTTCTCGTGAATAAGGGACAAACATTGATCCATTAGATCAGGAACCTTTTCGAAATGCGGAGGAATATGATCCCCAACTAAAATTGGCTGTTCCCGATATCGGCCTCCAAATTGTGCGATATTGGCGATGGCCGCTGCATTGAGGAACCACAGAGTATATTTGTCAAATGCCTCTATGCCTTTAGCAACCCCGATTTCTATGCAGTGTGCCAGCAGGTCATATTGCCGAAGAAGGTTTTGCTCTTGAACCCGAGCGTAGAGCACCGGATCGTCTTTCTCCCTCACAGACATTTACACACAGCCCCTATCCGATACCTTAGTTGCGACATTCGGACACATATCCTATTTCAGTCGAATGCGTTTTGAGGCGCGGCGAACAGAATCCTTCGTAATCAATTCTGAATCAAGAGCGTTACCAAAAGCGAAGCTAATTCTCTGTTCTCTAAGCTGCTTTTCCGATACTTTTGTTTTCTTTGCTTTATCCAAAAGCTTGCGTAATTCAGGATCCGCGTCTGGAACCGTCATGAATTGTTTTCGATCTGCCATATGTTGATCCCCCATATATGCGCTGTATTACTCAAGAAATGCGATTCTTCGTCCCAGAACCGCCTCTACGTCTGTTTCAAGCATAGATTCTCATGAGGTAAATTTCAAGTTAAATCGAATTGATTCAGCGGAGTCAGTCGAAAATAGATTTGAAGGCTTCGGGATTGTCCAGCAACTTCAGTTCATTATCCCTGAAGTTTTCCACGTCTTCCTTGGATATATGGGAATGGCCGGTCCCAAAGTGGAATGTATGGGCGGAAAAGCTGCCCTCCGTGGGCGATTCATTTTCATCACACAGAAGTTTATCGGCGGCCTTTTTTACCTCTTCCAAGGATTCTTCGGTTACCATGGCGCCAATCTGCGTTCTGAGGAAACATGTCAGAGTTTCCAGCAAGTATTCCTGCTTTTCCTCCAAAGTGCCGTCAAGCATCGCTTCGAATTCTAATGGCAAGGCTTTGCCGCAGAAAATCACCACCAGACCCTTGCACTCAGGACATGGACCCACGATGATAGTACCAACCGGAGGTAGTGCTATCTGACCCCTCACGCCGCAATGCGGACACTTTATTTCAATCAGTGACAACACTTTCGTTTCCTCACTTCTTAGCTCCCACCGTCTATTCAGATTATAGCACGGGATATGCGGGTTTGTCAACCAAAATAGGTATTTCTCATTATTCGCATTTTGGGGATCCTTGGCCCCTTCAAACCAGTATGCAAGTGGCATTAGCCACAGCAAAACAAGGCCTTACCCAACGTTATCAGTTAACCAAGGCCGTCTTCATCGCATCGACCAAGGCCAATGTCTCATTAGTGTGAACGGTCTTTCTGTCATGCCAATTTGGATGGGTCAGCAAAGTGACTCCATATACCTGGTTTATCGTCTCAACTCTCACTTTAGTTGAGCTTGCAGTCTCCTTATCAAGTCTGACTGTGATCTTCGTGCGGTGCGGGACCAACAAATGCCTTCTCTTTTTTGAGAAAGCGACAAAAACACCTCTATTTGAGGAAGCGAGTGAAACGTCCCCTTTGTCCCTTGTATATATTTCCAATTCCTTTTCTCGAAGCACATCTCTGACAGCGGGCCATGCTTCAGCCAGCGACACATTTGAAGCAAAGGAATCGACTTGGGCAAAGTTATCAGTGTTCTTGGCCGCCCTTGCGCATCCGGTAAGTACCAAAGCCGCCGCAAGTACAGTCACCGCCGTAAACATAACGTGTTTCATAAGACTCCCCTTTGGACTTCTAACGCCGGAATTCTAACACACGGCACCAATGGCGTCAAGGCCCGAAAAAAGGCATCAAAAAACAGTTCTGAGAGAGGCACTCGTTGCTTTTGTGAGGCACGGCAATGTATACTTTCAAACCAATCAGAACGGACCTTACAGACAGGAAAAAACAGGAAGTATCTTTTTATGATTATTGTTATGGCCTCCCGCTCAAAGGAGGACGTTGATTATGTAGTGTCGCGGGTGGAAGCCCTGGGCTACAAGGCGCACTTGATTTTGGGCGTAGAGCGCACCGTCATCGCCGCCGTAGGCGATGAACGCGAGAAGTTCCGACTGCAAGCCCTCGAGTCGTTGCCTCACGTAGAAAAAGTAGTACCGATTCTTAAACCCTTCAAGCTTGTCGGCCGCGAACTTAAGAAAGAAGACTCCGTCGTCGAGATCGGGAACACCAGCGTTGGCGGCGGCAACTTCTGCGTGATGGCGGGCCCGTGTTCGGTGGAATCTCACGACCAGATAATCGAAACGGCACAGGTTGTGAAGGAAGCGGGAGCGACGGTACTGCGAGGTGGCGCATATAAGCCCCGCACGTCGCCATACAGTTTCCAGGGTCTTGAGAAAGAGGGCCTTGAATTTCTTGCCGAAGCGCGGGGAACCACCGGCTTGCCTTTTGTCACCGAGGCGATAACGCCCGAGCAGGTAGAGTTGGTCGAGTCATATTGCGACATGCTCCAGGTTGGCGCGCGCAACATGCAAAACTACGGCCTTTTGAAAGCGGTTGGGCGCGCGAAGAAACCCGTTCTGCTCAAACGCGGCATGATGTCGACCATAAACGAGTTCTTGATGTCGGCCGAATACATAATGTCCGAAGGCAACAGTCAGGTTGTGCTGTGTGAACGCGGCATACGGACATTTGAAACCGAAACAAGAAACACCTTGGACCTCAGCGCCGTGCCTGTTATAAAAAAGTATTCGCATTTGCCCATAATCGTTGACCCCAGCCATGGCACAGGGCATTGGGACCTTGTAGGACCCATGGCCAAGGCCGCCGTGGTGGCGGGTGCTGACGGACTCATGATCGAGGTTCACCCGCACCCCGAAAATGCTTTTTCAGACGGAGCCCAGTCCCTGAAACCTGGCCACTTCAGCGAACTCATGAAAGAAATATCGGAACTACTTAAATTCGTCGGCAAGACGCTCTAACAACAGTGGAAGAAATGACAGACACAGAATACATCGAAAAAAACACCGAATTGGACCAAGCTGAGGAAAGAATCGAGCAGGACGAGGCCGTGGCCGTTGAAGATGCTCCCGAAGGCGGCCAGGAACAGGGCGGAAATGCGCAGCAGGACGACGCCGTGACTGAGGACGACGCCGTCGAAGAACAAGAAGAAGACGAAGCTGCGGCAGAAATTGAAGACGATCTTGACGATGAAGAAGAACCGCATCAGGTTCAGGCCTTCTCGGACGGCGAAATGTTGGGTCGCGAAGAAACCCGGCGCGTTTTGTACGCTCTTCTGTTTGTGTCCGACCGGCCACTGAGCGCATCGCGCCTGGCGGAAGTTATTGGCGACATCGACAAGCATATAGTGGAAAACCTGCTCGAAGAACTGCGCGAAGAGATTTCCAAAGCAGATGTCCCATTCGAGTTGCATGGCATAGCGGGCGGTTATCAACTGATGACCAAAGAAGAGTTCTCGCCCCACATTCGCACCTTGCTGCAAATCAAAAAGAGCAATCGTCTGTCCAAGGCCGTGCTCGAAACGCTCGCAATCATCGCATACAAGCAGCCAGTAACACGTTCGCAGGTCGAGGCGATTCGCGGCGTAAGCGTGTCGCACGCATTCGAGATACTGCAATCGCGCCATCTCATAAAAGTCATTGGCGTCGCGGAACTTCCCGGCAGGCCACGGCTGTATAAGACCACTGACGAATTTCTCCATCACTTCGGCATGAAGAACCTCAAAGAACTGCCAACCATAGAAGAACTGCGGGGGATTAAGTAGACCCGTGCCACGTCTTCAAAAATTCCTTGCCGAATGCGGCGTTGCGTCGCGCCGCGAATCAGAAAAGCTGATCGCCGAAGGCCGCGTGACTGTCAACGGCGTTGTCGCCGAAGTCGGCGCAAGCGTGGATCCCGAATCGGACGAAGTAGCCGTAAACGGCAAAGCCGTCAAAAAGGACGGCAAAGTCTACGTGCTGCTCAACAAACCAAGCGGAGTCGTCACCACCGTCCGCGATACCCACGAACGCAAAACCGTTATTGACTGCATCGAAGGCGTCCGCGCAAGAATATTCCCCGTAGGAAGGCTCGATATGGACGTCACCGGGGCCCTGCTACTCACCAACGACGGAGAACTCGCCCACAGGCTCGCGCACCCGAAATTCGGCGTGGAAAAAGTATACACCGCGTGGGTCGAAGGCATAATGACCGACGAAACCGCGCGCAAACTCGCAGAAGGCGTCCAACTCGAGGACGGAATGACCGCACCAGCAAAGGTCAAAATCCTCTCCAAACCCAAAAACACAACACGCGTCAGACTTACACTAGGCGAAGGACGCAAACGCGAAGTAAAACGAATGTGCGAAGCCGTCGGCCACGCTGTCCTGAGTCTGCGCCGAATTTCAATAGCAGGCATGGGAGTATCAGAACTGCGAACCGGCGAATGGCGATACCTAACAGAATCCGAAGTCGCACATCTCTACAAACTAGCCGGCCTGGAATAGCCAGCGCCCCTCCGCAAAAGCTCCCCCAAAACTCGTCTTTGCGAGGAGGCACGACGAAGCAGCAGTTTCTTCTGAGAAACTGCCAGGGGCTCCGTCAGGAGACCGGCAATCCTTCTACCGCGTTCTCAAAAGCATTTCCTGAACTCATCAACTTCACGTCAACCAAAAAACTCTTTTCACGCACATACGTCCCCACTTTTTTCTTTGTGTCTTTGCGGCTTTGTGTGAGATATTAATGCCCAGCGGCGCTCTCAAAAAGAATTCCAACATTGATACACGAAATGAACAGAACTTTTTTCTTATCCTGAAAATCCTGTTAATCCATGTTTAATTCCATTTCCTATTTCGATCATGCGATTTTGATATCCCTGTGAAACCTGCGGTAGACATGCCGACCTATCATGTAGAGCACGATGGCAATGACGGAATATGTCGCCCAGAGGAGCAGGGCACTGCCAATGCTGATGATCTTAGAGTATGCTGACCAACCCGACATGCCTGATGCGGTGCCCCTCGCGATGTTTTGCGTCAACGCTGAGATCAACAACCATAGTACCCAAAAACCTGCCGCCTTACCTAAAGTGCTCGCCTTTCGCGGCGGTCTGTCGCACCACCAGATCCACACCATACACTGAAACACGGGATTCGCCAGAATAACTCCCATGATGAGTTTTTGAATGACAGGAGCCAGAATGATAGCTTGCACTGGTCCGTCAATTCCCGGCTCAGGAATTCCCCGAAGTATTTGCAGCATGAACAGGATAGCCGCGCAAGATATCAGATAGCCAGGATCCCACGTGAGAAACCACGGTGTATGACCCGCATACAAGCGATGCTGCCACCGCAATAGTAACAGCCAGGGAAGAACAGCCGTTACGGTAATGAATACAGCAATACCGCTAAGACCGCGAGCCGCCGGCCACAATTGAAAGAAGAAGCCCGTGAGATAGACATATGCGGTCGAGACTCCCGCCATGACAATGTAAGCTGCTGCCAGCCGCCGCGCTAAGCTAACGTTGGCTTCGTAAGCGTGGACGTCTCGTAGCAAACCTTTAAGCGCAGCAGGATCGCCGAAGTGTTCGCGTACGAGAATGAATGCGTCGCGTTCAGACAGCTTTTCCTCGCCGTTAAGATATGCTTCGAGTTTGTCTTCCATGTGGCCATGCAGTTCTTCCTGAATAACTAGATCGAGTTTATGCGCAACGCTCACTTTCTTGCACAGCGCATCGAGTTCCTTCCGTATTTCGGCATCTACCTGTTTATCCATTTGTCGTCTCCAAAGTATTCGCGCCACCGGTCAACCCTTCCGACAGCCGCATCACAACCTGGTTGAAACCCTCCCACTGGCGAGCGCCCTCGGCCAGCGCGTCGCGGCCTTTGGCGGTGATGTAGTAATACTTTCTGCGGCGGCCAGTGTCGGCCTGCTGCCATTGCGCCCGCACAAGGTCCTCCTTTTCAAGCTTGTGCAGTACAGGATAGATTGTCCCCTCCTGCCACTCGAAAAGTCCGTTCGCCTCCTCGTTTATCGCCTGGATAATGCGGTATCCGTAATTGGCTTCTTTTGCAAGCACAGACAGAACCAGGATTCCCGTGCTTGCCCCGACAAGTTCTTTCATGGATTTCATAATCAATCTCCTTACCTTGAAGTTCCAGGCAATAGTACCATGAACTTCAAGGTATGTCAAGAGAAAACACCCATAACATTATTCCTTTGCCAATCTCAAATCCGCCAATCCCGCCAGATCCGTCCGATCCGTCCGATCCGTCCATATCGTCCATACAGTCCATACTTCAACCCGTTTTTCCTCGATCCCTTCCCCAAAAACTCTCCCCCAAACGCTCTACCCACTTCTCGTCTTTGCGAGGAGGTACGACGAAGCAATCCTCTACCCTGACCAGTCAAGCTTTGGCACACCGCAGCAGCCCAAAAGCACCCCTCTTCCTCGTTACCATGTTCTGCGTGGGTATGCATACAAAAGCATTCTGCACGGTGTCGGAGCTTGACTGGCTACGATAGAAGATTGCTTCGTTGTTCCCTTCGGTCACGCCTCGAAAAGACGAGTTCTGTGTCGTTTTGTGAATCTCAGCCGAAGGGGATGCGGGACCCGCAATGACACGTTGAGAGGCTTTTGTCGGTGGATTCAATACTCCTCGTTCCTACGCTGGGAACGAAGAAACGAGGAATTTGCCATTCATCATTGACACACCTGCGCCGCGTCTTTCATAATGCGGGCATGGATTTTTATGCCGACCTTCATATCCACTCGAAGTATTCAAGGGCGACAAGCCGCCATTGTGATCTTGAGAACTTGCCGGTTTGGGCGCGTAAAAAGGGTTTGGCGGTAATTGGTACTGGCGACTTCACGCACCCGGTGTGGATGGGGGAACTGAAGGAACGCCTCGTGGCGGCGGAGCCCGGATTGTTCGCGCTACGCGAAGCCGACGACGCTGAACATGCCACGCGTTTTATGTTGTCGGCTGAAATATCGACGATTTACAAGAAGGGTGGCCGAACTCGAAAAGTTCATCACCTTATTTGCGCTCCGGATTTCGAGCATGCGGATAGGATTTCGTCGGCACTGGGCCGTATTGGCAACCTGAATGCGGATGGACGGCCAATTCTTAAACTGGATTCGCGTGACTTGCTCGAGATTGTGTTGGAGTCGGGGCCGGACGCTTTTCTTGTCCCAGCGCACATATGGACGCCGTGGTTTTCGGCACTGGGTTCGAAATCGGGATTCGATTCCATCGACGAGTGCTATGGCGATCTTGCTGAACACATTTTCGCTGTCGAGACGGGCCTATCAGCCGATCCGCCTATGATAAGGCGTCTGTCGTCGTTGGACAGGTTCGCGCTTGTCTCGAATTCCGATGCGCATTCGCCCGCCAAACTTGGCCGTGAGGCGTGCGTCTTCAGTTGTCCGTTGAGTTTTTTCGATATGCGCGATGCATTAAGAACAGGGAACGGTTATGAGGGAACAATAGAGTTTTTCCCAGAAGAGGGAAAGTATCATTGGGACGGACATCGCAAGTGCGGCACTTGCTTCACACCGTTTCAGAGCAGGCAGCACAAGGACACATGTCCGGTGTGTAAGAAGCCGGTCACGCTGGGCGTCATGCGGCGCGTGGAGGACTTGGCTGACCGTAGTGAAGAAGAGGGCGAGTTGCGCGCGTCGAAATACCGTAGACTTGTTCCGTTGGTGGAGATAATCAGCGAAATTGAAGGTGTCGGCGCAGGCAGCAAACGCGTTGGTGCTATTTACGAAGCTTTGTTGAAGGACCTGGGCCCGGAACTTTTCATCTTGGCTGAGGCGAAGTTGAAGGACATCGAGGAAAAGGGTTCGGAATTACTGGCGGAAGGAATTGGCCACATGAGAAGGGGCGAGGTCCTAAGTAATCCAGGCTTCGATGGCGAATATGGGACGGTAAGGCTTTTTGTGGGGGAAACCCTTTCTTTGGGAAAAGAAAGGGTTTCCCCCACACCCCCTTCCTGAAGAAACCAACTGAGCGGTTGCTGCTGAACAGAGTATTGTTGACATGAAAAGAAGTCTATAGAAAAAGGAAGGAACTGAGATGAGAATAACTAGCTATGGTGCAGCGGAAGAAGTGACTGGAAGTAAACACTTACTCGAGATCAACGGACACAAGATTCTGTTCGACTGCGGGATGTTTCAGGGCAGGCGCAAACAAGCCGCCGAGAAAAACAAGAACCTGCCGTTTTCAGTAGACGAACTTAGTGCGGTCGTGCTGTCCCACGCTCACATCGACCATAGCGGCATCCTGCCCGTCCTTGCTAAAAGGGGGTATAAAGGCCGTGTATTCACGACAGCCGCGACGCGCGACCTATGCGCCATAATGCTGATGGATAGCGCGCACATCCAAGAACGTGACGCAAAATGGTTGTCGAAAAAGAAGCAGGAGTTCATACCGCCGGTATATTCGGAGGAAGACGCGCGCGAAATCATGCGCCACTTCATATGTTTGCCATACAACATCAGTCTCGACGTTGTGCCGGGCGTGCAGGTCACTTTCAGGGATGCGGGACACGTGCTGGGTTCGTCCATGTTGGAGGTGGACTTCCAAGAAAACGGTTCCGCCAAGAAACTCATTTACACCGGCGACCTTGGTCGAAAAAACATACCGATATTGCAGGATCCGTGGGTACCCGAGGGGGCCGACATCGTCATGATGGAAAGCACCTACGGAGATCGCGACCACGATCCAATAGAGACTTTGGACGGCGAACTTGCCGAGGTAATCAATCGCACGTGCAAAGTGGGGGGGAAAGTTATCGTTCCCACATTCGCGCTCGAACGCGCGCAGGAATTCATTTATGCGCTCAAGAGGCTCGAACTGAATAAACGCATCCCTGACTTGCCCGTGTTTGTTGACAGCCCGCTGACGGTGAACATTACCGAGGTGTTCCGGCTTCATGCAGACCTGTTCGACTCCAAAATGCGCGACGTGATGGAACAATCAGGCGATCCCTTCCAGCTCAATCAAATCAGGTACATTCGCAACGTCCAGGAGTCAATGAAACTGAACTCGATGAAAGGGCCCGCGATAATTCTGTCCGCGGCCGGCATGTGCGAGCATGGCCGCATACTGCACCATCTGCGCAACAACTGCGAGAACCCGAACAACACCATACTCATCATCGGCTTCCAGGCCAAGAACACATTAGGCCGGAAAATTGTCGAGCGGCAGAAGCAAATCAAAATATTCGGAGTGCAGCACGAGTTACTTGCCAAGGTCAAGACACTCAACTCATTGAGCGCGCACGCAGGCAAGACGGAGCTAATCGAGTTTGGACGAAGGTTCAAAGATTGCGCGAAGAAAATCCTGCTGGTACACGGTGAAAACGGGTCGCTCAACGCACTCAAACAAGGACTCGAAGCAGAAGGCTGCAACAACGTCCAAATTCAAAAGGAAGGCGAAGCCGTAGAGTTGTAATCAGCGATCACAGCCCCCTATGCCGAGCGCGTAGTTAATGATTATCTGAACATCCGCTGAGTTCACTGCGCCGTCCGCGTTTAGGTCGCAATTGTAATCAGTTTCTATATCTATTCCCAGGGCCTTGTTAATGACGTACTGCACTTCGAAGGCGTGAACATAACCATCGCCGTCAAGATCAAAATCTATGTCAACGTCGGCCTTGAAGAGCATGTACGTGCCTAAAGAATTGACGTCTATCACAGTCATTGTGTCGTCCACGATCTCGGATTCAATGCCTGTGCGCTGAAAAGCCGGCGGATCCGGCAATTCTGGTGAAAGCTTGTCGTTGAGAGTCGTCTCCATTTGACCGACTGTGGCTCTTCCAAGATAGGAACACAGCGCAACCGGGAAAGCAATCGAGACGGAATCAAGAAAACCTGAATCCATTGTATAAGTGCTGACTGAACCGTCCTCGTCCAACTGAACAAACATGTGCAAGTCTATTAAGGGCGAAGAAGCGGGCAGAAAACCGGGAAGCGGCACTGCTTCCGGAGACAAGAAATCGAGGCGCTCATAAGTTCTGACAATCAGGAAAGCGCCAATAGCATTGCCGGGCAGGGATTCCACGCTCACGTCGATCATTATGCCCTCAGGGCTTTCGTAATGCAACGGAAGCAACTCGCCTGATCCGTCTTTGGGCATCGAGCCGAAGGCCGTGGATACCCAGCTTTTGCCGTCTTCAATTTCCACAACCTGGCCAGGTGTCTGGTCGACGCCGGCCTCGAAGGGATCCGCCGTACAATGGAAAAGGTCCGCACTGATGGATTCATCACCGGTCGCGTTATCGACAACTTTTACTTCGTAGTCGCCGGGAGGAAGCGAGGGAGAGCTTACGGTCAAGGCGCCAGCCTGTTCAGGGTCCTGAGCCACACGAAAACACGCCACGCCGCCTACATAAAGAAAGGTGGTATCAGTCAGGTTTTCCACGTTCGCGGTTATGACTGTGCCGCCTATGACGAGTCCTGTCTTCGGCTCAAAGTCTACAAGCAAAAGGTCCGAAGAGAAACTGGGGAATGCCATACTGCTGACAAGAAGGAAAAGCAAGACGGGTGTCGCAAACGTTGATACACAATGTCCTCGATACTCACTCATAGCGAAGAACTCCAATTTCGCGCGCATCTAAACTACTTGGCAATTGCGTTATAGATTAGTATAGCACAAAATGCCGCAGTTTGGAGAACAAAAGAGCGAAAAAGACGACCGCTCCGAAGAATCTTTATTCAGAGCGGCCCAATTATTGAATGCATGCACAGCCTCTCGGCCGCCCAACTTAGATTCATTAGGTATCACAGGATCTTATGCCGAGCACCACGTTAATGATTATCTGAACATCCGCTGCGTTTACTGAGCCGTCTACATTCAGGTCACATTCCGTCTCATAACCTGTATCTATGCCCAACGCGGTATTGATGACAATCTGCACTTCAGTGGCATCAACAGAACCATCAAGAACACCATCCTCGACAAAATCGTAATCGATGTCAGGCTTGAAAAGCATATACGTGCCCAAAGAAGTGACATCTATCACAGTCATCGTATCGTCCACGACGACGGAATCAAGGCCGCTGTCCTGAAGATCTGGCGGTTCCGGCAATACCGGCGAAAGCCGGTCATCAAGAGTCGTCCCCATTTGGCCGACCGTGGGACTTCCCAAGTAGGTACACAGCACAACAGGAAAACCTATCGAGACAGAATCAAGAAAACCCGAATCCATTTCATAAGTATTGGTTGAACCGTCCTCGTCCAACTGAACAAACATGTGCAAGTCTATCATGGCCGAAGAAGCGGCCACCACATCAGGAAGCGGAACCGCACCTGCAAACAGATCGTCAAGGTTTTCAGCAGTCCTCACAACAAGAAAAGCGCCGACTGCGTTAACTGGAAGGGATTCCACGCTTACATCGACGATAATTCCCTCGGGGCTTTCGTAATGTAAGGGAAGCAGGCCACCGAATTCGTCTTTGGGCATTGAACCGGCAGCCGTGGATACGGCCGCATTACCTTCTTCAATTTCCACAACCTCCCCAGGTGCCTGGTCAACGCCGGCCTCGAAGGGATCCGCCGAACAATGGAAAAGGTCCGCACTGATGGATCTGTCACCGGTTGCGTTATCGATGACTTTTACTTCGTAGTCGCCGGGAGGAAGCGAAGGTGAGCTTACAACCAAGGCACCGGTCTGTTCAGGGTCCTGATTGACACGAAAACATGCTACGCCGTTTATATAAAGAAAGGTGGTGTCAGTCAGGTTTTCCACGTCCGCGGTTATGACTGTGCCTCCTGTGGCCAGTCCTATCTTCGGTTCAAAATCTACGAGCAAAAGATCCGAGGCGGAACTAGGAAATGCCAGGCTGCTTAGAAGAACGAAAAGCAAGACGGGTGTTGCAAACGCTGATACACAATGTCCTCGATACTCACTCATAGCGAAAATCTCCTATTTCGTAGGCATCCAAACTTCTTGGCAATTGCGTTATAGATTAGTATAGCACAAGAGGTGGCAGTGAGGGGAAAGAATACCGCTCTGATTAACCCTTAATCAGAATGGTTTTTTCTGAATCTCGATGCAGCCTCTCGAGTGCCCAACGCTGCTATTTGAGAAAGTCTTATTTCTTCCTGCCTATGAAGTATGCGCCTACAAGGGCCACTGCGCAGGCCAACAGCCCCAGGCCGATCGCACCGGCAACTGGCATCGCCACCTCTGGGTTGGCCATTGTCCCGACATCACCACCCTTGCGTGCGCATACCAGCGTAAGAACCACAATCAGAGCTATTCCCAATAGCATCTCTTTCAAACCATTTTTTGATAGCATTTGTTCACTCCCGTGTCTTTTTACAACAAAACAAAATGCGACGAACCAAACAACGTCCAAGTCCAGGAACCTCAGGATCCATTATAGACGAAAATGACAATTTTGTCACCTTGTCGGTTTGGGAGGCAGTTCTGGTTTCCTTGGCGTTTCTGGTTGGGACGGAAAGCAGGGACAGACCCGTCTACGCTCGAAGACTCGCTTCGCTTGCGTCAGTCCCTGGTTTCCTTGGCGTTTCTGGTTGGGGCGAAAAGCGTTGTCTCTTTTTGTTTCGTGCGTTGGCGTGAAAGAGGTACCTTGAACCACTGGCCGTGTGCAGTTAATATATTGATAGCTATTCACTGGAACAAGGCGGCTATTTGTTTTCTCATGTGAGGTGTAAAATGATTATTCGGTGCGTGAAATCCTTTCGATCTAGTTTTTTACCCATGTTGTCTGTTTGCATTGTTCTGTTTGCGTTGCAGGCACAGGCTCTTGTGGCTGGCGACATCAATCAGGACGGTGTGCTGAATTCGAGCGATGTGCAGTTAGTGATTAACGCCGCTTTGGGTGTGGACATACTGCCTTTTGAAAGCGATATTGATTTGGACAATGTGGTTAATGCAGCGGATGTGCAGTTGGTCATTAACGCCGTGCTTGGCATATCAATTGACGATGACAGTGACGGCTTGTCTAATGCCGCGGAAGCAAATCTGGGCACAGACCCGCAGCTTTTCGACACGGATGGCGATGGAATCGGTGATGGGGATGAGGTTGCTAACGGCCAGGATCCTTTAACGGCCAACACAGGTGGAACATCAAGCATCATCATCAACGAATTCGTCGCGTCAAATGATAACGGTCTTGAGGACGAGGATGGCGACACTGAGGACTGGCTTGAACTCCTGAATACAGGAGACACGCCGGTGAGTCTGCTCGGCTGGGCGTTGACTGACGACCCGTTGTTGGCTGCCAAATGGGTATTCCCGGACGTATCGCTGGAGGCCGGCCAATACCTGGTCGTATTCGCGTCCGGAAAAGACCTCAAACCGACTGACGGCAGCAATCTGCACACGAATTTTGGCCTCGGCGCGTCGGGTGAGTACCTTGCGCTGTTTGATGCGGACGGTGCGCCGACGTCGAGCGTATTCGATCCTGGTTTTCCTGAGCAGGAGGCGGATTATTCCTACGGGTTGCACCCGAGTGAGGACGGTTTCTGGTATTTCGACACGCCAACGCCCGGCAAGCCAAATGACCAGGGGAATTCGTACCTGGGTTTTGTTGAGAAGACGAGTTTTAGCCACAAGCGCGGATTTTACAGCACCGCGATAACGGACTTGACGATTACGAGCGATACCGAAGGAGCCACCATCCGCTATACGCTTGACGGAACCGGACCTACTCTTTCTAACGGCATGACCTTTGAGCAGCCGATAACGATTACGGCAACTTCGAGTGTTCGCGCCGCGGCATTCAAAGAATTACATGTACCCTCGGGAATCAAGACTCAGACGTATTTGCTCGTGAACACCTGGCCATATCTCAAAACCCTGCCCGTCATGTCAATCGTCGGTGACGAACAGGAAGCGCTTTATGAACCTAACGGCGTCATGGCAATAGTGGGCGGAGCGTACGTGCCGGACGCAATGGACACTATGCAGTGGGTGCCCGATCCAATCGATGATCCCAACGATTACAATAACCCGATGGAGCGCGGCCGGGACGCGGAACGGGTAGTATCGCTTGAATTGATAGAAAAGGACGTGGACGACGGTGATGGGTTCCGCGTTAGTTGCGGCATCCGCGTGGACGGCACTGACTTTCAAAGACGGCATTATACCCGCGACGATTCTCCGTGGTACACGTGCAGCGAAGGCATGGACGGCTCTTCGATGGTGTCGACAAACAAGTTCAGCTTCAAACTGTATTTCCGAGCGTCGTACGGTGACGACGAATTGCAGTATCCCTTGTTTGGCGATTCGCTTGTGGACGATTTCGACAGGCTGGCGCTTCGCGGCGGCCATAACGACTGCAACCCGTTTATACGAGACGAATTAGTAAGGCGCCTTCTCCTTGATATGGGCGGGGTCGCGGCCCATGGAAAGCTTGTGAATATGTTCATTAACGGCCAGTGGAGGGGCGTTTACAACCCGACGGAGCGCATTGACGAGAACTTCCTTCGTTCGTGGTTCGACAGCAGCGACGGTTGGGACATTATCGAACAGCTTGACCAGGAGGGCGGCCAAGTCGGGGCGCCAGACCTGCGTGAAGGCGACGACGTGGCCTGGAACGAGTTGCTCAGTTATGTCGCCGCAAATGATCTTAGCGATGACCTCAATTTCCAATGGGTGGGCGCAAGACTGGACCTTCAGGCATTTATCGATTACCTCATTCTGAACCTTTACTGCGGGAACGCCGATTGGCCTGTGAACAACTGGCTAGCGGCACGTGAAAGAAGCGCCGAACCCGAGAAGAGCAAGTTCCGGTTCTACGTTGTGGAAGCCGAGCGGTGTTTTGCGCCGGAAAAGGGCAGCACTTTCGACAGCAATGGCTTTCAACAGTTCCCGTTCTGGAGGCCTGGCCAGGTTGACGGCGAAGGCGGCGGCCTGGGCCTTAACGGTGAAGTGGGACCTGTCGCGGACCTGTACCGCGCGCTGAAGGCGAGCCAAAGTTTCGTGCAGCTTTTCACCGAGCGCGTAAATCTTCATTTCGGGGAAGGCGGCGCGTTAACGGAGACAAATGTGGGCACACGCTTTAATGAACTCCATGACAAACTGTCGCCGGTAATGACGGCCATTCAAGGCGGTGTGGACACATACATACTGGACCAATGGGTGCCGAACCGCCGCGCAGTGATTCTCGGCCAATTCGCTACTGAGGGACTGTCGAAGTAGTGGCCGGTAGCCGGAAGAGCCGCGAAAAAAAGAACACCACGCCGGAGGCGTGGCACATACAATAACCCATAAAAGGTCTATAACCCGGATTTCCCATATCAATCAATTTACTTGGTTTAAGAATTGCTCTGAAATGCCTGTAGAATGTGGCTGTTGTTCACTTCCAGTTGAGCAGATCGGAGAAACCCAATGGGTGAGAGCAAAAAGAGAGTTTTACGGGTCGAATTTGACAAGAGTGTGAAGTTAGAATTTCACGGCGCGAAAATCAGCAGCGATGCTGGGCTGTTGCTGCACAGAGAGTTGGATGAAGTACTTGGGCTGACGGAAGAAGCGGAGACCGTTTTGGGCGATATGCGAACGGGCAAGAACAAGCAACACACGCTGACGGCCTTACTTCGCCAGTCTGTCTATGGGCGCTTGGCCGGTTACTAAGACGTGAACGACGCTGAGCGTCTACGACTCGATCCAACGATGCGGAAGGCTAGGGGGCGCAGGATATTTTGATAAAGAGACATGACGAAGGTTTCTCTATTGCATTCGCCCTTTGAGGGCGGTCTATTGTGCAAATCTAGGGCAGTGTAGTTGGCTCGCGCCTGTTCACGCAAGCCACGAAGTCCTGGGTTCAGGCGCGCTCAAGCATGGCGGGCCGAGCGCTATAATGCATCATGGCCCGCAATTTTTCGTTCCGTGACCGGCCACCATTCTTCAATGCGTTTCGACAACCGCTTGACCAAGGCGGTTTCTTTGCGCAGGGCGAAGTCGTAGCCGGCGGCGCAACGACCCGCCTGGACACGGGCGATTCGTGGCGTCTGCTTCCAGCGCCCACGTGGAAACGCGATACCCCTCGGGCCAGCTTCGCCATCATGTTTCAGGAGCACTACGACGCACGCAAGGAGCCGGTGGGCTGGAAGAAAGCCGGCTTCAACGATTCCGCCTGGCATTCACCCATGTCTCTTGGCCGTCCGCCGGTGGCGCCCTGGACCAATCTTGTGCCGCGCGAGATTCCCCACTTGCGCGAGGAAGAAGAGCGCCCCGTAGCCATCGTCGATCAAGGCACCTTACCTGTCGCGCAACAGGTGGTACGGATCGACACGCAGGCCCAGTTCGAGGGCAAACGCGGGCAGGTGGGTTACGTCTTTGCCTATGCCCACTCCGAGGAATCCCAAGAAGTGGCCATCTCCCTGCCTGGCAAGCAAAGAGGCGATGTCCAGGTCTGGCGGAATGGGAATCTGCTGCCCGGTTGACGTGGACTAGCGGGGGTGCGAAGCTCTCGGGCCCGGGACGGTTCCGGGTTTCATGCACATTGGACGCCGGAGAATCCAACCCGTAGTGGGCCAATTTGGCCTCGCGAACTTACATGACCTTGATATCCACGTTGCGCTGCGCTAAACTTGCCTAGATAGGTAGAAACCTTTTATGAATCATCGATCTCTGTCGGGCTATCATGCGGCTGTTCCGCACTTGCTCTTGTTGCGTGTGTATAGAGGTCAAACAACACGAGAAGACATGTCATGAAGAAGAAGGGTTTTACACTTATTGAGCTGTTAGTGGTGATCGCCATCATCGGGGTTCTGGCGACAATCTTATTGCCCGCATTGGCTCGGGCAAGGGAGGCGGCGCACTGCCGCCTTTCGAGCAACGCGTCAAAGCAGGGATGAAGGTGTATCCACCATACAAGGAGAAAAAACAATGACGACTGAAAACCGCGACCCGCGAGGCGACAAGCCAACCGTACATTCCGTGCGGCCCTGGGGTGATATCCACATGGTGGTGCGCAATGAGCCATGTTCGGTGGACCTTACGCATGTAAAGCCCGGAGAGCGGGCAAGCCTGCATTCGCATGAGGTCCGGGCCGAGCTGTTTCACTTCCTCGATGATGGCGCCTACCTGGAAGTCGATGGCCAGGTATCGCGGCCCAAGGCGCACGAGGAACACATAATGTATCCAGGTATGAAGCACCGCTTCTGGGCTGAGGAGACAGCGTTTCGGATGCTGGTGGTCTCTTTCGGCGAATGGACCGTTGAAGATCAAGTACGACACGAGGACGACTACGGCCGCGAGGGTCAGAAACTGGAACTGTAGAGAACGTAAGAGGCGGGTCTATGGCTGGTACATTAACCTTTGGCCGACAGGGATCCTCGCTTGTATTATTTGAATATCCAATGTACAACAAGGAACATCCAATGACCAAGGAAAGGGAAATAGTATTATTGCCTTGAACATTGGATATTCCTTGTTGGATATTGGATATTAATTAATAAAAAACGAGAGCGCCTAGTGCCATGAGAGCCTACTTCGGGAGTACGAAAGGAATAGGAAGCATGAACCGACTAGAAGGAAAGAAAGCTATCGTCACGGGCGCCGCCCGGGGACTTGGGGAGTCGATTGTGGAGCATCTGGCCAGCGAGGGCTGTGATGTCGTCGCGTGGGATATTGACAGGGCGCAGGTGGAACAGACCGCCGAGACCGTGGCGGCGAAAACCGGCCGGAAGATATGCGGCGCGAAGGTCGACATTACCATCGATGCAGCCGTACGGCAGGGAGTCGACGATGCCGTCACCTTTCTGGGCGGACTCGACATCATGGTCGCCAATGCCGGAATCAACATCTCCGGGGGCTCCATAGATTACGACGTGAACGACTGGCGGAAAGTGATTGAGGTAAATCTTGTGGGCTGGTTTCTCTGCGCCCGCGAGGCCGCGCGCGTGATGTTGTCCAATGGCGGCGGCTCGATCATCCAGATCAACTCCAAGTCCGGACGAAAGGGAAGTTTTAAGAATCATGCCTACGCCGCCTCCAAGTTTGGCGGCATCGGCCTGACCCAGAGTCTTGCTCTGGAGTACGCCGAACAGGGCGTGCGCGTCAACTCGATCTGCCCGGGCAATCTTCTCGACTCGCCGCTCTGGGTGAACCAGCTCTACAAGGAATACGCGAAGAATCTTGGCAAAACAGAAGCGGAAGTTCGCCAGCACTATGTCAATCAGGTTCCCATGAAGCGCGGATGCACCTACCGGGACGTGACGAATAATGTTGTGTTTCTTGCCTCTGACGACTCCAATTACATGACCGGCCAGGGCATCAACGTTACCGGTGGACAGCAGATGAGTTGAGTATCCTGTTCACAGGGTCTCAAAAAAGCAAAGGACGCTAGAATGGAAGCATTGAATACGATTGTCGAGCTGTCTCACGAGTTCGGGGTGGCGGAGTACGTGAAAGCCGGGGGCGGCAACACTTCTGTAAAGGATGAGACCACCCTTTGGGTGAAGCCGTCGGGTACAACGCTGGGCGGCATAACCGCGGAGACTTTTGTGACACTCAGCCGGAAGAAGGTTGACGAGCTTTATGACATTGAAACACCGGCCGAGTCGGCGGCGCGCGAGGAGTTGGTGAAGAATGTGATGGCGGCAGCCGTGGAGAACGACGCAGGACGCCCGTCGGTAGAAGCGCCGCTCCACAATTTGCTCACGGCCCAGTTTGTGGTGCATACCCATCCGGCCTTGGTCAACGGCCTCACGTGCGCGAAGGAGGGGGAGGCGGCCTGCCGGCGGCTCTTCCCCGATGCACTCTGGGTGGAGTACATCGACGCTGGCTACACACTCTGCATGTCAATGCAGGGACGAATCGAGCGCTACCGGGCTAAGCACGGGAAAGAACCGTCGCTAATCCTGCTGCAGAACCATGGCATCTTCGTGGCCGCGGATACGGCCGAGGGGATCCGCGCGCTCTATGCCCGCGTGATGAACACGCTGAAAGCCGAGTATGAGAAGGCGGGTGTTTCGACCGGGCCGGAGACGGCGGATAGGATACCCGTGCAGCCTGGAGAGGGAGAGATTAGAGCGCTGTTCGGCGATGATGCGGCCTACATAGCTTCATGCCCCAGGTTTGCGTATGCGCCCGGGCCGATCACGCCGGACCATTTGGTCTACGCGCGCGCCTTCCCCTTCGTGGAAGATCTGACCGCGGCTGCGACTGATGAATACCTCGCAGTGCGGGGCTATGCGCCCAAGATTGTGGTTACCGGTGATCGTGTATACGGCGTAGGTACTACGCAGAAGAATGCCGACCTGGCGATTGAGCTGGCGCTGGACGGGGCGCAGGTATTGCGGCTCACGGCGGCCTTCGGCGGCATCAACTATATGACGGAGCGTGCCCGCGAGTTTATCGAAAACTGGGAGGTGGAATCGTACCGGCAGAGCGTGGCCGAGAAGTAGCCGAGGACTTAGACATTACGTGTTGCCTCTTAGGCCGGCACCCGCTACAATTTTCGAGCGGCGCCACGAGTGGGGCGTCGAGAGTATGTATCTCTTGGCAGTAAGACATTGAATCAGGAGGAGAACGACATGGCGAAGACAAAAACAATTTGCGCAGCGGACATAGCCCGCAACAGTGGCACGCATGCTTATTACCAGATAGAGACTTGCATCCGCGAGGCCATTGACAACGGTTCACTTGCGCCCGGGGATGAGCTTCCCTCCGAACACGCGATGGCCAAGGAGTTTAAGGTAAACCGGTTGACGGTCCGTCATGCTGTACAGGAACTGGCTTCAAAGGGCCTTGTAGTCCGAAGCCGGGGGCGCCTGACACGGATCGCGATGAGCAAGATTGCACTGGATCCTTTCGGCTCCTTCGCGGGCCAGGTCGCATCGCACGGCTTTGCCGCCGGTACCGAAGTACGGGAATGCGCCATGGAGACCCCCCCCAAGGAGCTAAGGAAGCTGCTCTGCGGTCAAGGGCGCCGGAAGGCATTGCATATCGCGCGGACACGGTTTATGGAATCGACGCCCGTGGCAGTTGAGGACAACTATCTCTGTGCCGAATTCGCGCCGCCCTTCATCGAAGACAAATCGCGGGCCGAACACTTCTACGACTCTCTTCGCCAATGCTGTGCGCTGAACGCTTGGGACATGGACGTAGACGCGGAGATGGGAGCGGTTTCACCCGTCGAGGCTGCATGGCTTGACGTCAGAGAGGGCCATCCGCTTTTTTCATTGCGGCTTACTCTGAGCGCTCAGGGCAAGGTTTTTGGCTACACTTTTGTGCGTTTTCTGGCTAACCGTTTTCATTTCCATTTAGGTATGCATCGTTACCAGATATCGGGATAAGGAGTTTTAGATCTGGCAATAGTGGGCATTAGTGCCAGTCCGATAATTGGTGGCAATACGGACAGGATGACAAAAGCAATTCTTGAGGAGAGCGGCAGGGACACGAAATTCATAAACCTCAACTGCCCAAGAAACCCGGTCGCAAGAAAGCGGAAGAGAGGAAATAGTTATTGTGTCCCCGGATTCTAAGAAAGGTAAAAAGAAATGAAGATGAGAATGCTTTTTGGAATGTTGGCCGCCTGTTTGGTCTGTGCGCAGGCGCAGGGCAAGAAACCGAACATATTGTTCATTATGTCGGATGACCATACCACGCAGGCGATCGGCGCCTACGGCAGTCGGCTTGCGAAACTCAATCCGACACCGACTATCGACGCACTGGCGAGAAATGGTATGCGCTTCGACCGCGTCTTCTGCAACAACTCCATCTGCACGCCGAGCCGCGCCTCCATCGTGAGCGGCCAGTATCCCCAGCGCAACGGCGTACTGGATTTGGGGGGCAAACTTCCGCCGGAAAGGCAATACCTGCCGCAGGAGATGAAGAAGGCGGGATACCACACCGCAATGATCGGCAAGTGGCATCTCAAAGAGGAACCGGCAACATTCGACTATTACTGCGTCCTGCCGGGACAGGGAAAATACTTTAATCCTGAATTTCGCGTCCGCGGCCCGAAGCCCTGGATGGAAAACACCATCAAGAAGGAGGGAAAACACTCTTCAGACGCCATCACCGACCTCGGCATTGATTGGCTTTCAAAGGGTTGGAACCGGGAAAAGCCCTTTTTCCTGATGCACCATTTTAAGGCGCCTCACGACATGTTCCAGAATGCGCCGCGCTACGACAGCTATTTGGAGGACGTCGAAATTCCCGAACCGGCCAACATGCGCCGCTTGCCGCCGTCGGGCCTGGGTTCCGGCCTTACGAAGGGTCACGAACCGTGGGCGCTGGCCAAGAGACTGAATGTCGATCAGTCACTGGATGAACCGGAATACAGCCGACAGGGTTACCAGGCCTATCTCAAGCGTTACCTGCGTTGCGTCAAGGGCGTCGACGACAATGTCGGGCGATTGATCGATTATCTCAAACAGATTGGCGAATTCGACAACACCGTCATTATCTACACCGGTGACCAGGGCTTCTTCCTTGGCGAGCACGACCTGATGGACAAGCGCTGGATGTACGAAGAAGCTTTCCGCATGCCCTTTATCGTGCATGCCCCGGGGATAGTGAAACCGGGCAGTGCCAACGACTGGCTGATCAACAACACCGATTTTGCGCCGACCATGCTGGAACTGGCCGGCCGGCCGGTGCCCGAACAGATGCAGGGGCGCAGCTTTGTATCCGCTCTAAAGGGGAAAGCAAAGCCGAGTGATTGGCGCACATCGCTCTACTACCGCTACTGGATGCACATGGCGCACCGTCTCGCAGTACCTGCCCATTTTGGACTGAGGACCGACCGCTATAAGCTCATCTTTCTCTACGGCACTGACTACCAAGGCCAAAACGGCACTCCCGCCACATGGGAATTCTACGACCTTCAGAACGATCCGTTTGAAAACGTCAACCAGTACGGCAACCCGGAATACAAAGAAATCATCAGCAGGATGAAAGAGGATCTGAAGCAGACCCGGACCGACCTGGACGAAACCGACGCCGCCTTCCCGCAAATTCAAGCAGTCATCGATGCACACTGGAATGACTAGGTCTATCCGTAGCGGGGTCAGACTCAAATCTTTTAACGCCTGGAAAATGGAGAATATCTACGAATAGGAAAGGAATTATCTAAGATGAAAAAACGAGTTGTTGTCATGACGTTTCTATCGCTCCTGTTGGCCGGGCTATTCTGGTTGCCGGCCAAAGCCGAAGCAAAACCGCCGAACATCGTCCTCATATTTATCGACGACATGGGCTACGGCGACATCGGCCCCTTCGGCTCCACCGCCAACAAAACCCCGAACCTCGACCGCATGGCCGACGAAGGCATCGACCTCATGTTCTACCGCCACCTTTCCTCCATTGACGATGGTAAGCCGGCAAACATCACCGTCGCCATAGATGGCAAGTCGTTAAAGGGAAAGCGCTGGCGCATCACCCGTGGCGAGATCATTAACCGCGACCACGACGGATTCTTTCGCCAATACAAAGCAGACTTGGAGAAAGCCTTCGCGGACATGGGCGGCAAGTCAGGCCTCTCGCAGGGCATCCAAGATATCACCGGAGTCCCCTACTTGCCCGCCACCATCGCGTTAAACATGGCCAACCGCGACAGATACCTTGAGATGAGCGAACTGAGCAAACTCGAGAGATTCCCCAAGCTCTCAGTGGATGACTCCGGTGATATCCGGTTTGCCCTGCAACTCGACGGCCACAGTGTCGTCAGACTGCGTCTGGAATAGCGTTCGCGTCTCCCGGGACCAAGAGCGTCAAGGTCTTGAGCGGCGTTCATTTGGCAAATACGCCCTTCTTTCTCTTCAGGCGTGCGCACGATCCGGCTATAAAAGAATTAAAGCATGCCCGAGCTTGTTTCCTCCAATAGGAGGAGTGGGAGTTACAAGCGCGCCACATGCAGTGGATAGTACGGCGTCGCACATCCAAGAAATAGTGTATCATGGAACTTGTACAAAAGCAATGTTTTCAACGAGGGAGGCGATGTTATGCCACGTCCACCAGTGTTGCCCACCGTCGAATGGAAAACCGTAGTCGAAAGTGGAAAAGATTTCGATGACTGGATTTCATCCGATGAATCAACTGAAAACTGCAAAAAAATCCTGAAAATCCGCGAAGAGATTAAACTTGCCGCATCAATTGAAGCCTACTTGAAAGCCCTGTCCAGGCCAATCTATGTTGTCGTGATTGCGGAGGCTTGGTGTGATGACGTTGTGCGTCATGTACCGGTGATGCAGAGAATTGCGGATGCGGCCCCCGCGATCAGTGTGAAATACATCTTTCGCGAGCAGCATCCGTCCGTATTCGCCAGGTTCCTTACAAACGGGGGTGAGGCTGTGCCGAAGTTTGTTTTCCTGAGCGACCAGTACACCGAATGCGGAAATTGGGGTCCAATGCCTGAATTTTGCAGAGAGATCATAGCCAGAGGCAAAGCGTGCGGCGACATTGGAGCAGCAAGGAAGAAAACATCAACGCTCTATGACGCCGATCCTGGCAAACAAATCGTGATACGTGAACTTTTGCACCTAATCGACATAGCGTCGAGCGAGAGTCCCTGAAAAAAATGCCCCTACTTTGATTTCTTGATCAACTCATCGGCTTCGTCCAGAATCTTTCCCGCGATTTCTTTACGCATCTCTTCCGGGATTCTGTAGTGCTGCGTTTCTTCGAGAAGTTCGATGGTCCTTATTGCGACTTGGTAAGCAAACTCCTGGACTTTCATAGTACTCCTCCTCATTTGCCGTCGACTTTTTACTTCAATTCCAACGACCATATTAACAAAAAAGGGACGTACATTTGTACGTCCCTTTAGAAGTTTCTTCGCTTTTCTTACGGTGTCAGCTTATAGTCCTGCTTTTTTCCTCAGTTCATCCGCTTGGTCGGTCTTTTCCCAGAGGAACCCTTCGTCCTCGCGTCCAAAGTGGCCATAAGCGGCAGTCTTGCGGTATATAGGTTTGCGCAGGTCGAGAGTCTCGATTATTGCGGCAGGCCGGCAATCGAAATGATCCTTGAGGATTTCGCTCAATTTCAGGTCATCAATTTTGCCTGTGCCGAATGATGTCGCGTGGACCGATACAGGCTGTGCCACTCCTATTGCGTAGGCAAGCTGGACTTCGCATTTCTCAGCTATACCAGAAGCAACTACGTTCTTGGCCATATAACGCGTCAAGTATGCCGCGGAACGATCAACTTTCGAGGGGTCTTTGCCGCTGAATGCTCCGCCGCCGTGACGGCCGGAACCGCCGTAGGTGTCCACGATAATCTTGCGTCCGGTAAGGCCGCAGTCGCCAACGGGACCGCCAACTACAAATCGTCCGGTAGGATTGATATGAAACTTAACATCTCCCTTGACGTAGTCCTGGGGAAGCACCGGTTTCACTACCTTCTCGACGATTTCTTTGTATATTTCCTCTTGGGATACATCAGCGGAATGCTGGTTTGAAACTACAATTGTGTCGATGCGGTATGGCTTGCCGTCTCGGTATTCAACGGTGACTTGGGTTTTGCCGTCTGGTTGCAGCCATGGAAGAGTGCCTTCTTTGCGGATTCTGGAAAGGCGCCTGCCGAGGTCGTTTGCCGTGTAAATCGGGAGAGGCATCAACTGTGGCGTTTCGTTGCAGGCATATCCAAACATCATGCCCTGGTCGCCCGCGCCCTGCTCCTTATGCGCACCTTCGCCCTCTGTCACGCCCATTGAAATGTCAGGCGACTGTTTATCCAGCGAGACGAGTACGGCGCAATTGTGAGCATTAAAACCTGAGTCGCCGCCCACATAACCTATCTCAGCAATAGCCTTGCGGACTACAGCAGGTATATCAACTGTGGCCGATGACGTGATTTCGCCGGCTACTACGACCATTCCCGTCGTAACCATGGTCTCGCATGCGACCCTGCTGCTAGGATCCTGCTCGATCATTGCGTCCAGTACTGAGTCCGAAACGCAGTCGGCTACTTTATCCGGGTGTCCTTCTGTGACTGATTCGGAAGTGAACAGAATTCCATTATCGCTCATGTTATTGGTCCTCGTAGTGTTTTGTCGTCAATCAACATAGTATGTGGGTTTCCGTTAGAAGGAACAGCAGACATTGTCAAAAAATTGCATAAGAATTACGCAAGCACCGCACTTGCTTCTCTAAACGGCAAAGCAGCGCTACGTCTTAAGCGTTTCTGTATTCTGCCATAAGTGCAGCAGGGTCGAGTTTCAATCCGGGTCCCATGGTGCTGCTCAATGCACAAGTTTTGAGGTACGTGCCTTTGCAGGCAGACGGTCGCGCTTTTACGATTGACTCGATAACGGTTGCCGCGTTCTGCTCAAGATTTTCCGCGTCAAAAGAAGCCTTGCCTACCGGAACGTGTATGTTCGCGTTCTTGTCCACGCGGTACTCGATTTTACCTTTTTTGATTTCGGATACGGCTTGGCCGACATCCGGAGTTACGCTGCCCGCCTTTGGACTGGGCATCAGGCCTCGAGGTCCAAGAACTTTACCAAGCCGCCCGACTTGACCCATCATGTCTGGCGCAGCAACCGCCACATCGAAATCAGTCCAACCGCCCTGAATCTTCTCTACAAGATCTTCCGCTCCTACCTCGTCTGCGCCTGCCTCTTTTGCCGCTTCAATCTGGGCGTCTTGCTTGCAGAACACAATAACGCGGACAGTTTTTCCCGTTCCGTGAGGAAGACTTACCGAACCTCGGACCATTTGGTCTGCGTGGCGCGGATCCACGCCCAGGAAAAATGCCAAGTCGATTGTTTCGTCGAATTTTGTCGTAGCGCACTCTTTGGCTTGTTTTACGGCTTCAGAAAGGGTGTAGTTTTGGCGGTCAGCATCGATCTTTTCATTGATCTTTGCAATGCGTTTGGTTGCTTTTTTTGCCATGATAGGCCCTCCTTGTGGTTACGCGGACCAAGCAGGCCCTCCCACAATGTTATAGACTTTTTCTATCCTTCAACAAGAATGCCCATACTGCGGGCAGTACCTTCAATCATGCTCATAGCCGTTTCGACGCTTGCCGCATTGAGATCGGGTTCTTTTAATTCGGCGATCTCCTTGATTTGGGCCTTTGTTACGCTGCCGACTTTTTCTTTATTGGGTTCGCCGGAGGCTTTTGCAAGCTTGGCGGCACGTTTTATAAGTACGGCCGCAGGCGGCGTTTTCGTTATAAAACTGAAGCTTCGATCATCGAAAACGCTTATTACGACCGGGATAAGCAGGCCCTGCTTGTCCTTTGTGCGTTCATTGAACTGTTTGCAGAAGTCCATTATGTTTACGCCGTGCTGTCCGAGCGCCGGACCTACAGGCGGCGCGGGATTCGCTTGACCCGCAGGACACTGCAACTTGATTTTTACGTTTATGTTTTTTACTGGAGGCATATGAACTATCTCCGTACTAGATCTTTTCGACCTGCCAAAATTCTACTTCTACACTTGTGAGTCGCTCAAAAATCTCTACCATTACTTTGAGCGAACCTCGTTCCGCATTTATTTCGTCAATGTTGCCAATGAAATTCGCGAAGGGGCCGTCAATTATCTTAATCCGTTCGCTTATTTCGAAATTGACCTTAGGCCTTGGACGGCCTTTCTCGCTACGAATCTCGTCCAGAATCGACTGGATTTCCGAGTTTTCCAACGGAACAGGCTCGGTGCGAGATCCTATAAAACCTGTCACGCCTGGCGTTTCCTTAATAAGGTGCCACAGTTCCGGACTTTGCTCCGGGTGTTCGGGAATTTGCAGCAATACATAGCCCGGAAAAAACTTTCGCTGCGAAATTCTTTTCTGGCCAGACTTGATCTCCGCCACTTCTTCCATCGGAACAAGAATCTGGCTGATTAAGTTGTCCAGCCCCAACTGCTCCGCGGTTACCATAAGGTTCTTTTTTACGTTGGCCTCTTGCCCCGAATGAGTGTGTATAGCATACCACCGTCTGGCTATTCCGTCGTCTGGCGCTTCGGCGGTAATTAAGGCCGCTTCCGATTCCTCGTTCTCCGGCGACTCTTCGGTCTCGCTCTCGCCTTCATTGAGGTTCTGGGGCTCTTCGTGTGTTTGTTCTTCAGACACTTCTAATTCCCTTTAACCGAAACTCATCAGTCTCTTAAAGATGAATGTGAATATCTGGTCGTAAAAGAAAACAATTACGCACAGTATTGCCAGCATCATCATAACGACAGAGGTTGAAGACTTCAGTTCTTCCCGTGATGGCCATACCACTTTGGACATTTCAGATTTTACCTCTTGATAGAATAGCTTGACTTTAGCTACTATCGAAGGTTTTGCTGCCGCGGCAGCCGGTGCTTTAGCCATATCATCCTCACAAAAATAACTTAATACATAATTTGGCAGGCCTGAAGGGACTCGAACCCCCAACCTTTGGCTTTGGAGGCCACTGCTCTAGCCAGTTGAGCTACAGGCCTGCATAAAAATGTGTCAATACTTACTTGGTTTCTTTGTGTACTGTGTGTTTTCGATCAAAACGGCAATATTTCTTCAATTCCAAACGTTCCGGACGCTTTCGCTTGTCACGTTTGGCGGTGTAGTTTCGTCTCTTACACTCTGTACACTGTAATGTAATCTTTTCACGCATTTTCGTAAACGTCCTTATTCAATAACTTTGGTCACAACGCCCGCGCCCACCGTTCGTCCGCCTTCGCGAATTGCGAAACGGAGTTCTTCGTCCATGGCGATTGGCGTTATAAGATTACCAGTAATCGTTACGTTGTCACCAGGCATAACCATCTCCACGCCTTCAGGGAGATTAAGTGAGCCGGTCACATCCGTTGTGCGGAAATAGAATTGAGGACGATAGCCGTTAAAGAACGGTGTATGGCGTCCGCCTTCCTCTTTTTTCAGCACGTATACTTCACCTTCAAATTTGGTGTGCGGGGTTATCGAACCGGGCTTGGCTATTACCATGCCGCGTTCCACGTCCGCGCGGTCTATGCCGCGAAGAAGAAGGCCCACATTGTCGCCGGCCTGGCCTTCGTCCATAAGCTTGCGGAACATTTCAACACCCGTTACCGTCGTCTCGCGAGTATCGGCGATGCCAACTATCTCGACCTTGTCACCAACATGGATAATGCCCTGGTAAATCGCGCCAGTTACCACTGTACCGCGGCCCGTTATCGTGAACACATCCTCGATAGGC